>Ga0068863_100000642_pt1 | contig 35460 bp, 27 predicted proteins | sample KBSSwiS62_FD_66596 | JGI IMG/M metagenome (GOLD analysis project Ga0068863, IMG submission 66596) | Switchgrass rhizosphere microbial communities from Kellogg Biological Station, Michigan, USA - KBS Switchgrass S6-2 | ecosystem: Host-associated > Plants > Roots > Rhizosphere > Soil ... | reverse complement strand
CACGCGCAGCCCCGGTTCACCCTTGTTCCACGCCTCGTCAGAGGGATGTTCCAGCCGGGCGATCAGCAGGCCTAGCTCAATGGCGACCTGCTGCCAGACCATCGTGCGAATGATGCTCGGCCGGTTCCATTCTTTCTCCGCGCGCCGGTGGAGGTCGTTAACCTGCTCGAGGGCAGCCGCGTCCAGCTTCAACTGCAGCCATCCCTTGCGCAGGACCCATTCGTTGACGGGGCTCGGAAAATCGTCGAAATGGAAAACGATGATTTTCGCCGTCCGAAAACGGTCTCCCCGCCAGGCATGGACGAGCCCGGGCGGAAAAACCCACATGGTCTCGCTTCGGGGGGCCGTCGTCGCGCCATTCTCCAGCAGCGGCCGAATGCCCCCTTCCACCACGACTTCAATTTCCCAAAAGGGCCGCGACCAGGGTTTGAGATTTTGCTGGTCATAATTGCGTACGCCAGCGGCGAGATAGACGAGCATATCGGGTAAAAAGGGAGGCCTTCACCTACTGTAACCCATGAGCGATAAAGACAAAAGCAAGTTCGATCTGGCTATGGTTCCGCACCAGGAAAAGGCCTAAGGTAAAGTCAGTCCTTCCGTTGTCGTCATGGCCTCACCTTTTTATCCAACCATCCTGCGCCACCCATCCAGCGTACGCGTGCATACCGATGGTGACAGTCACCTGGTCCGCACCAGCCGGAACCAAGTCTGGCTTTCCGGCGATATCAGCGTTTCGACCATTCTGTCCGACGGTCAACTCCACATCGCCCTGGGCAGCCCGATCCAGCCGGTGCGCGCGGTCGAATTACGCTGGCAACAAAAGATACCGGAAGGGATGAAATATCTGGGCGACCATTGGGAGCGGGGCTACGGAGACCTTTCCTGGATGGGCATGATCCCAGACCGTCCACTCCCCTGGTATTTTTTGGCCAGCAACGGACGGGACCTTCACGGATGCGGCGTGAAAACCGGTGCGGCTGCGTTTTGTTCCTGGTACGTGGACCCGCATGGGGTGACGCTCTGGATGGATGTCCGCTCCGGAGGTGTCGGGGTCGAAGTGGGCCGACGTCGCCTGGAAATCGCCACCATCACCGAACGGCGTTCCAAACCGAACGAGACCACCTGCGAAGCGGCCCATCAATTCATCGCGCAACTCTGCGACCAGCCCCTGCTGCCCAAACAACCTGTCTATGGGGCCAATAATTCGTATTCGACCTATTACCACGGTTCCGCCAAGGAGATCCTTGCCGACTCCAAGCTGACGTCGGACCTGTCCGGCAATACATCCAATCGTCCCTTCTCCCTGATCAATCGCGGCTGGGAACATTGGGGCGACGCCAAGATCTCCCCGTGGCAAAGAGGCAACGAACGCTTTCCCGACATGGCCGGATTGGCGGGCAAACTCAAGCAGGCCGGGGCCCGTCCCGGCATCCACTACCGCCCGCTTCTCTCCCATGCCGATGTGCCCGAAGCATGGATCCTCCCCAGCCGCGCGACCGGCAACCGGGAAACCTGCATCCTCGACCCAACGGTCCCGGAGGTCCTTGAGCGCATCCGGGAAGATGTGCAGTCGCTGGTCGAATGGGGCTATGAGTTGATCAAGTATGATTCGACCACGCATGATTTGTTGGGCCGCTGGGGCGAAGTCATGCACCACCGGGTCACGGACGATCATTGGCGCCTGGCTGATGCCACGTTGACCAATGCGGAAGTCCTGACGTCCGTCTACCGCACCATCCGCGAGGCGGCAGGTGAGACCCTCCTGATGGGCTGCAACACGGTCGGTCACCTGTGCGCGGGCCATGTCCACATCCAAAGAATCGGTGACAACACCAGCGGCTGCGAATGGCAAAGGACCCGCAAGATGGGAATCAATTCCCTGGCTTTTCGCGCGATGCAACATGGGGGCCTTTTCGCCACCGATGCCGACTGCGTGGGCATGTCGTCCCATATTCCCTGGCGCCTGAACGAACAGTGGATGGAACTCCTCGCGGCGAGCGGCACCAGCATGTTCGTCTCCACCCCCGCCGACTACGTGAAGGAAAAACAGAAGGCCGCGTTGGGCCGCGCTTATGACCGGGCCTCGCGCCCGCAACTTCTCGTGCAACCGATCGATTGGACCGAAAACGCCTGCCCCACCCGGTGGAAGTCAGGCGAAGAATTCCTCGAGTTCAACTGGTGGAAAACCTGAACGATCCTCAACTCACCAACCCCTTATGACAAAGACCAACGAATCCAAGAAACGCTACGCCCTCGTCGGACTGGGAGGCCGTTCCCACATGTACCTGGACGCCATCATGAACAAGTACCAGGCCACCAGCACCGTGGTCGGCATCTGCGACACCAACCGGAAACGTCTCGAGTTTGCCAACACGCGCGCCGCGAAAAAATATTCGCACGCACCAGTCCCCGCCTATGCCGCCAAGGAGTTCGGCCAGATGATCAAGGACCAGAAGCCTGACATCGTCATCGTGACCAGCATCGACCGCACGCATCACCACTACATCATCCAAGCCATGGACATGGGTTGCGACGTGATCACGGAAAAACCGATGACCGTCGACGCCGAAAAATGCCAGGCCATCGTGGACACCGTCAAGCGGACCGGCCGCGACTTGCGCGTCACCTTCAACTATCGCTATTCCCCTTCACGCACCAAGGTAAAGGAGCTGTTGATGCAGGGCGCCATCGGCGAAGTAAAGTCGGTCCATTTCGAGTGGCTGCTCGACACCCAGCATGGCGCCGACTATTTCCGCCGCTGGCACCGCGATAAAAAGAATTCCGGCGGGCTGATGGTGCACAAGTCGACGCATCACTTCGACCTGGTCAACTGGTGGCTCAACAGCACGCCCCAGGTCGTGTTCGGCTTTGGCTCGCTGGCTTTCTACGGCAAGGCCAATGGCGAGGCCCGCGGCGCCTATCGCCCCTACTTCCGCAGCACGGGAGAGGAAGCGGCCAAGGGCGATCCCTTTGCCCTCGATCTCCGGGCCGACGAAGGACTGGAAGGGCTTTACTACAAGGCGGAAAAAGAGGACGGTTACATCCGCGACCAAAATGTTTTTGGCGACGGCATCAGCATCGAGGACACCATGAACCTGGTCGTGCGTTATCAAAGCGGGGCGCAGATGTCTTATTCGCTTACCGCCTACTCGCCCTATGAGGGTTACCGTGTCGTCTTTAACGGCACCAAGGGGCGGCTGGAGCTGGAAGAGACCGAAAAGACCTACATCAGCTCCGGGAAAAGCCATATCACCGACGGTGTGACGGAGTCCCATCGCATCACGGTCTTCCCCCATTGGGAAAAAGCCTACCAGGTGGAACGTCCCCAGGCGGAAGGCGGCCACGGCGGCGGGGACGTCGTGCTGCTTGAGGAGCTTTTCGGCACGGGACAAAAAAAGGACCCTTTCGGCCGTGCTGCCAATTTCATTGACGGGGCCCAGTCCATCCTGACCGGCATTGCCGCGAACCAATCCTTTGCCACGGGACTGCCCGTTCGCACCGTGGACCTGGTCCGTTTCTAAGAATCATGAGCGCGACTTTTCTCAGCGAAGATTTTCTCCTCGAAAACGACCTGGCGATCGAGCTCTACCATCGTTACGCGGCGCCGATGCCGATTATCGATTATCACTGTCACCTTCCACCCAAGCCGATCGCGGATGATCATCGGTTCGAAAACCTGACCCAGATCTGGCTGGCGGGCGACCACTACAAATGGCGGGCAATGCGCGCCTGCGGCGTCGATGAGTATTTCATCACCGGCGGCGCCACCGACCGGGAAAAATTCCAGAAGTGGGCGGAGACCACGCCAAAGACCCTGCGCAACCCGCTCTACCACTGGACCCACCTGGAACTGAAGAAACCTTTCGGCATCCACGATCGCCTGCTCAACGCGAAGACCGCCGACGCCATCTGGCAGGAATGCAACGCGAAGCTCGCCCAGCCGGAAGGTTCCGTCCGAGGCCTGCTCAAGCAGTGGAATGTCGAGGTGGTCTGCACGACGGACGATCCGGTCGATTCCCTCGAATATCACCAAAAAATTGCCAGCGAACCTTCCTTTGGCACCAAAATCATTCCAGCTTTCCGGCCCGATATGGCGCTGGCCGTCGAAACGCCCGACACTTTCAACCCCTGGATCGACAAGCTCGCCCTCGCCGCTCAGCAGGAGATCAACGACTTCCCCTCGTTGATCGAAGCCCTGCGCAAACGTGTCGAGTTCTTTCACGCCAACGGCTGCCGTCTCTCCGATCACGGCATCGAGCAGCCCTACGCCGACGACTATACCGCGCAGGAAGTGAACGCTGCCTTCAAGACCGTACGTGGCGGCAAGTTCCTGCCGTGCGATGAAGGCAGGAAATTCAAATCCGCCGTGCTCCACGAACTCGGCCTCCTCTACCATGAAAAAGGCTGGACCCAACAATTCCATCTAGGGGCCCTCCGCAATACCAACACACGCACCTTGAAGCGACTCGGCAAGGACACCGGTTGCGATTCGATCGGCGACTTCGAGATCGCCCGTCCCCTCGCCCGTTACCTCGACCGTCTCGACACGGAAAACCGGCTTGCGAAAACGATCCTCTATAACCTGAATCCCCGCGACAACGAACTGCTGGCGACCATGACCGGCAATTTTCAGGACGGAACGATTCCCGGGAAAATCCAATATGGCAGCGCATGGTGGTTCCTCGACCAGAAGGACGGCATGGAAAAGCAGATGGAAGCCCTGTCGAACATGGGACTGCTGAGCCTCTTCGTCGGCATGCTCACCGACTCCCGCTCGTTCCTTTCCTACAGCCGCCACGAATATTTTCGCCGGATTCTCTGTAACCTGCTCGGCCGCGATGTGGAGAAGGGACTGCTTCCCCGCGACCCGGCATTGCTCGGCAGCATGGTCCAGGACATTTGCTATCGGAACGCTTCCGCCTATTTTGGTTTCGATTCCAAACCATGAATTTGCTCCTCCAGCTCAATCCCCGCGACAACGTGGCCGTCGCGCTTCAGCCGCTGGCCATCGGCCAGGAAATCAACGGCCTCAAGCTGCTCAATGATGTGCCGATGGGGCACAAAGTCGCGCTGCAACCCATCCATTCCGGCCAGCCGGCTCTCAAGTACGGCTATCCTATTGGTCGGGCGATGGAAGAGATCAAAGCGGGCGCGCATGTTCATTCCCATAATCTCCAGAGTGCGCTTGAGGAGGAGAAAGCCGACCCTCTTAAAAATGGCAAGGGCAAGGCAACCGCCCGCCAGGAAAACAAGACCGGGGCCACTTTTCTCGGTTATCAACGCCCGGACGGCAGCGTTGGCATCCGGAATGAAATCTGGATCATCAACACGGTCGCCTGCGTCAATTTTCCGGCGGAAAAAATCGCCACCACTTCCCGCCAGAAATATGGACACCCCGGCAGCGGCATCGACGGCATTTTTTCCTTCAGTCATCCCTATGGCTGCTCGCAGTTGGGCGACGACCTTGGTCACACCCGTTCTCTTCTCGCCAGCCTCGCCCGGCATCCCAACGCTGCGGGAGTCCTGGTGATGGGACTCGGCTGCGAGAACAACCAACTCAAGGCGTTCCTTGAGGAAGTCGGCTCTTTCGATCCGCGCCGGATCAAATTTTTCAACGCCCAGGATGTGCCCGATGAAATCGAGACCGGCCTGCAATTGATCGATGAACTCGCCGCCTATGCCGCGACCTTCAAGCGCGAACCGGTGCCCGCCAGCAAGCTCGTCCTCGGCATGAAGTGCGGCGGCAGCGACGGCCTTAGCGGCATCACCGCCAACCCACTCGTGGGCCGCGTCTCCGACTGGCTCAGCGCCCAGGGAGGCAGTGCCCTGCTGAGCGAAGTCCCGGAAATGTTCGGTGCCGAGCAGGTGCTCTCCGATCGCGCGACTTCACCGGAGGTGGCCATCCGCTTTGATCAACTCATCGCCAACTTCAAGGACTATTTCCACAGGCACCATGAGCCGGTGAATGAGAACCCCTCGCCGGGCAACAAGGACGGCGGCATCACCACGCTGGAGGAAAAGTCGCTCGGCTGTGTCCAGAAAGGCGGTACCGCTCCAGTGTGTGAAATTTTCGATTATGGCCAGAGAATATCCAACTCACTCGGCGGACTCGGTCTCGTCAATGCCCCGGGCAATGACGGCGTCTCCACCACGGCCATGGCTGCCGCGGGGGCCCACATGATCTTGTTCACCACCGGCCGCGGCACACCCCTCGGCGCTCCGGTGCCTACACTCAAGATCGCCTCCAACACCCCGCTTGCCGAACGCAAGCCGCTCTGGATCGATTTCGATGCCGGCCCGCTTCTTGCCGGAACCACGATGGAAGACTTGACCCGCCACTTGATCGAGCTCGTTCTGCAAACCGCCAGCGGCGCCACCCACGCCCGCAACGAAACCAATGGCTACCGCGAAATCGCCATCTGGAAAGACGGCGTCACCTTATGAACGCAGCGGCGATTCCTGAAACCGTCCTGCAATTTGGTTGCGGCAATTTTCAGCGGGCCTTCACCGACCTCTTCATCGCCCAAGCCGATCGCGAGGGGAAAAATGTTGGCCGCGTCATCGCGGTACAATCCACTGGCGATGATCGCGCCCTCGCGCTTCGTGCCAGTCATTGCGCCTACCATGTCGCTATTCGCGGCTTCTCCCAGGGCCAGGTCGTTGACGAGGTCAAGTGGGTCGATTCGATTTCACGAGTGATCATCGCCCGCAAGGAATGGGATGATTTCCTCGCCACCGCCGCCCTGCCATCGCTCCGCTGGATCACCTCCAACGTCACCGAGTCGGGCCTCAAGCTCGACCCCGAGGACCGCCGCGATTCGCGCCCACCCACTTCCTTTCCCGCCAAGCTGACCGTCTGGTTGCATGAACGCTGGAAACTTGGCGGCACACCGGTTTCCATCCTGCCCTGCGAACTCGTCCCGCAAAATGCCGAAGTCGTCCGCAGCCTCGTCGAAAAGCAGGCTGATGCGTGGAACCTCGAGCCGGTCTTCCTCGACTGGTTCCGCCTCGAGTGCCGCTGGATCAATACCCTCGTCGACCGGATCGTCTCCGGCCGCCCCGCCTCCCACCCGTTGCTGGAAAAGAATCCCCTTCTTATTGCCACTGAACCCTTCGCCTTGTGGGTCCTTGAAGGCTCCCAACCTGAGGGATTTCCCTTGGTGCATCCCTCAGTGATCTTTGCTTCCTCGGTGGAGAACTATCAACTGCGCAAAGTCCGCATCCTCAACGGGGCCCATACCGCGTTGGTCGCGAAGGCGCTGCCCCTCGGTTTCGACACCGTCCGCGCCGCCGTGGAAGACCCGAAAATCGGCCCCTGGCTGCGGGAGCTTCTCTTCACCGAGATCGTTCCCGTTCTGGAAGGACGTGTGGACGGCTCCAAGGAATTCGCGGAAGAAACCCTCGAACGCTTCCAGAATCCTTATCTTGATCACAAGCTCAGCGACATCGCCAAGGGGCATGAGCAAAAAATCGTCCATCGCCTGCAACCGACCTTTGACGAATATCTCGAGCAATTCGGCCACAAGCCAAAACTGCTTTCTGAAGTCGTGCCTTCGCGTTGATTCAGAAAAGTTCTTTTCGCGCACCCAACCTGACGGTATAAGAAAAGCCGTGAACAACATTGCCTCCGTCCCGGCGAAGCGAGCTGCCAACCAAATGGTTTGGCACGCGATCGTCGTGTGCTCCGGAGGCGCCAGGTAAGCTAACCACTTGTGGCCCACCTCCGAAATTCGGGGTGGGTGTCGTTTTCCTGGATTTCGGCGGAGGTCACCTTCCCCCGCCATGAATCCCACTACCTCATCCTCGTCTCAATCGTCCTGCGCGCTGCCGCTGGGCTTTGCCTTCATCTATTTCGCCTGGGGCGCGACTTACCTGGGCGTGAAGTTCGCCATTGTCGACTTCCCCGTCTTCCTGATGAGTGGGGGCCGTTTTTTCCTCGCGGGATTTCTGCTGCTCATCGGCATCGCCCTCTTTGACCGGGCCGGATTTCGCCGGGGCACCCTGCGGGAGTGGAAAGACGCGACCGTGATCGGCCTTCTCCTGCTTGTGTTTGGCGTCGGGACCGGCAACTGGGCCCAGCAATATGTCGATTCCAGCTTTGCCGCCATGGTCTTCAGCGGTCTGCCCCTCTGGATTATTCTGGTCGACTGGATTCGTCCCGGCGGCCAGGCACCGACCCGCACCGTGGCCTTCGGCCTACTGCTCGGCTTCGTCGGCATCGGCGTCATCCTCGCCCCGCACGGCGGAATCGGCACCAAAACCACAAGCCTTGGCATTAACATCCTGTTCATCATCGCCAGTATCTCATGGGCCAGCGGCGCGGTCTTTTCCCGCCATCATCACGCCGAGGGCTCGAAGCTCCTGCCTGTGGGGCGGCAAATGCTCGTCGCAGGTGGTGCCCTCCTGTTCGCCGGCTGCGTCCATGGCGACCTGAGTCACCTCCACCTGACAGAAGCGCGCCTCTCCTCCTGGCTCGGCTTCACCTATCTCGTCCTGATTGGATCGCTGTCTGGCTATCCTGTCTATATTTGGTTAATGCGAGTCTGCCCACCAGCCAAGGTCGCTACCGTGCCCTATGTGAATCTCATCGTGGCCATCTTCCTGGGCTGGTCGCTGGGACACGAAATCATCACGTTGCGGTTGCTGGTCGGCACCGCCATCGTGCTGGGATCGGTCGCTGTCGTTCTCCGCACCAAGCTGCCAGAGTCTGAAGATCCTCCCGCCGTCGATTAATCCCGGCTTCGACCGGGCCCGGCCTGAATTCAGGTCGTGGCCCGGCCTTGCTCTATCTTGAGAAGACGCCCTATGATCAGCTTCGCGATTCCTGTCGCGTCAACTCCACCCCAGGCTCAGCACATGCGGCTCCGCACTCTTCTCTCCCTCGTCCTCGCGATCCTTCTGATGATTACTGCCGGATTGATCGGCGGGTTCAGCTATGCGAACAGTCATCGAGCCATCAAGCATCTGACCGAGCGGGAATTCGCCGTCGCCAACGCCGCAGCCGCCAATGAGATCACCCATTTCCTCAACGAGCCGGCCAACCGACTCCTGCAGGAACTTTCCCTGCGAGCCCGTCGCGGCATGCTGAACCTCAAGGATGACCGCGCCCTCGGCTTCGACCTCGTCGAGCGCTTGCGCGTCAACCGGAACCTCGCATGGATCAGCTACAGCGACGCGGCCACCGGTCATTTCATCGGCGTCTGGCGGACCGACAATAATGACATCGTGCTCAATCTCTCCACCCCTGGCATGGGTGAAGCGCGCGAGGAAATCATCGCTCCGGACGGCAAGGAGACTCCTTACGAGCATCCGCGTCCGAAAAATTATGATCCACGCGAACGCGACTGGTTCAAGGCCGCCATGGCCAACGACGGCATGGTCTGGAGCCACCCTTATAATTTTCTGGACGATGTGAAAGGCATCACCGCCAGCAAGACGTGGAAAGCTTCCGATGCGGCCACACCCGAGGGTGTCTTCACCGTCGACTTTTATCTCCGCGACCTCGAGAAGATCCTCGATGATGTCGCCGTCAAGATCCAGGGCTTCTCCATCATCATGGAACCCGACGGCAACCTGGTCTGCTCCTCCTCCAATCCGGATGCCGCCGCCCTCGCTGCCGCCCTTGGCAATTGGGTCCGCACCGATCCCGACTTCAAGAATATCAATGGCATCTCCACCAGCCATCTCATTCCGATCACTGTCGGAACGACGACTTATCTTGCCGCCCTTGAACACATCCAGGCCCCCTCCGGGCTCAAATGTATCGTCGCGGGAATGGTACCCGAATCGGTCATCTTCAACGAAGTCGACAAGGCCGCAAGCAAGACCGGCTTGATTGTTGCAGTGGCAGGACTCGTCCTGGCTGTCCTGATCGGCTGGTTCCTGGCCCATCGGGTCAGCGCACCCTTGCACGCGCTCGGCAGCGATCTCGCGAAAGTCGGCCAGTTCCATCTCGCTCCGGAAGAAATCCCCCACTCGTCGGTCCTGGAGGTCAACCAGCTCCGCGATGCCTCCGACCGGATGAAATCGGGCCTGCGCTCCTTCATCAAGTACGTGCCGGATGATCTCGTCCGACAGCTTCTCTCCACGGGAAAGGAAGCCGTGCTCGGCGGCGAAATCCGGCGTCTGACCGTTTTCTTCTTCGACATCGAAGGCTTCTCCGCCCATAGCGAACAAGTCACGCCCAATGTTCTCGTCCACGAACTGGGCGACTACTTCGAGGTGCTTTCACGCCGACTGCGCCAGCATTCCGGCACCATCGACAAATTCATCGGCGACGGCTTGCTCGGTTTTTTCAATGCGCCGGAAAAAGTCCTCAATCATGAGAACCAAGCCTGCCGCGCCACACTGATCGGGCTGCAGGAAGTCGCCCTGCGGCAAAAAGAAGGCCATATCCCGTTCCGCACCCGTGTCGGTCTCCACTGCGGCGACGTTCTCGTCGGCAATATCGGAACACCGGAACGCTTCGCCTACACGGTACTCGGTGATGTCGTCAATGTGGCCAGCCGCCTCGAGAACCTCAATAAAATCTATGGCACGCAGATCATTGCCAGCGGGGAAGTCTGGCAGCATGCCGGGAATGATTTCGAATGGCGGCACCTCGACCGCGTCGTCGTCGCCGGGCGCAAAGGTGCCATGGACATCTATGAATTGCTGGGCCTGAAGGACGGCGTCGATGAGGACCGGATCCACTGCCGCAATCTCTACGACGAGGCCCTGAATCTCTATTTCGCCCGCTCTTTCTTCGATGCCCGCCGGATCTTCGCCCAGATTGTGGAAAAAGCGCCCAAGGACAAGGCCGCCCTCCTGATGATGACCCGCTGCGACCATATGATCTCCCGCGACCTGCCGGAAGATTGGAACGGCGTCTTCGTCTACAATCTCAAGCCCGGCGAACGCGCTTAAGGCTCACGGGTAGCCGTCGACAAACCGGCCCATGAAAAGCTTCCTTCCCCTCCTGGGCCGCATCCTCATCGGTCTGGCGCTCCTCGCCAGCTTCCGCATCGATCTCGCCAATGTCACCGAGGGCGGCTCCGTCGATTTCCGCAATCGCATCACCGGCTTCCGGCTTCTCGAACATAGCATCGATCCCTACCACTTCATCTGGCACGCCGGCGATCCTCCTGAATATTGCGACCTCCGCAACAATCCCAACCTGCCTGTCAGCAAGACCACCGTCACCCCGGCCTTGCTCACGTTTTATGCCCCGCTCGCCCTGCTCCCCTACCGCACGGCGCAAATCCTCTGGCTCTTCGCGCAATGGCTGCTGTTGCTCGGTACGCTGTGGCTCTGGCTGCGCCTCTGCACGACGCCGTTCACCGGCTGGCTCGTCACCTTGTTCGTTGCCGCTTTCACCTACACCCAGGCCTGGCGCTGGGAAGCCGAACGCGGACAATCCTACCTGCTCCTCTCCTTTATCTTCGCGTGCTGGATGATCGCCACCTTGGATCCGAAGCGGACTCGCGCTTTCGCCACCGGCCTCATGGCCGGACTTCTCATCACCCTCCGACCTCCCTTTCTCCTGCTCCTGCCCTTCATCGCGATCCACCGCCGCGGCCAATTGCCCGGCGCAATCGTCGGACTGATCCTGGGCATCGCCCTCCCGCTCCTTATCCATCCCTCCTGCTGGACCGATTATTCCTCCGCCATGCAGACCAATTCCGATTATTATCGTCATGGCATCAATCCCGCGCGAGGCCCCCAGACTTTCCCTCTTGTCATCGAAGGAACTCCCACCAAAATCCTCAGCCACTTCGATCCCTTCGCCTACAGCGATTTCTCTGCCTATGCATTGCTTCATAGGCTCGGGCTGCCACCGGTTTCGGCGCTCCCCATGACAGTGGTTGTCTTATTTGGCGTGTGGCTCTTGTGGGGATGGTGGTACCGATTCCCTATCGAAAGCCTGCTTCCGGGCCTCGCCGCCTGGTTCTTCCTCGCCGATCTCTTCCTCCCCGCCATCCGCTACAGCTACTACGATGTCCTCATTTTCAACGTCGTCCTAGCCGGAATCGTTACTGCAAAGAAATTCTCCTGTCCGGCGTGGCCCTGCTTCCTCGCCCTTCCCTTCGGCTGGGGCGCTTACTTCTCTTCTCCCGTACCCGCATCATTGCTCTACCTGCCACCGCTCCTTTTCACTCTCGGGGCAATCCTGTCACTCTTCCCCTTCATGGCCAATGATATCGGGTCACCAGGGACTGGCCCCAAAGAAGCAAGGCAAGACACCGTGTGATCCTGTTGGCCGTTCTGGATATTTTCTGGCATAGACTCCTCCGTCATGGTTCACCGCATTACTCTTCGCGGAAACACGCACCGTTTCGACAATCTGGCAACCTTGCTGGCCAAGGCAACGCCGTTACGTTCGGGGGACCAACTCGCCGGCCTCGCCGCCACATCGACCGAGGAACGCGCCGCCGCCCAGATGTGTCTGGCCGAAACGCCGTTGTCTCAATTTCTCACTGAGACGCTCATCCCTTACGATGATGATGAAGTCACACGCCTGATAATGGACCGGCACGATCCGGCCGCATTCGCACCGATCAGCGGATTAACCGTGGGTGCATTCCGCGACTGGCTTTTGCGCTACGAAACCGATACGGCGACCCTTGCCTCACTTACGCCGGGACTCACGCCTGAAATGGTCGCTGCGGTCAGCAAGCTGATGGGTAACCAGGACCTGATCCTTGTCGCCAGCAAGGTCCACGTCGTCACCTACTTTCGCAACACGCTGGGGCTGCCCGGCACACTGGCCGTTCGACTGCAACCAAATCATCCGACGGACGATCTCCGCGCCATTGCCGCCTCCATCATCGACGGCCTGATGTACGGCTGCGGCGACGCGGTCATCGGCATCAACCCGGCCACCGATAGCCCGGCATCTTGCGGTGAGTTGTTGCGCCTGATCGACCGGCTCATTCGCGAATATGAAATCCCGACGCAATCCTGCGTCCTAGCGCATGTCACCATCACGCTGCGCTGCATTGAAGCGGGAGCACCGGTCGACCTCGTCTTCCAATCCATCGCCGGCACGGAGGCAGCGAACAAGTCCTTCGGCATCGATCTCGCATTGCTGAAAGAGGCTCGGGAAGGCGCATTGTCCCTGAAACGCGGGACGTTGGGCAACCAGGTGATGTACTTCGAGACGGGCCAGGGATCGTGTCTCTCCGCCAATGCTCACCACGGCATCGACCAGCAGACACTCGAAGCCCGCGCCTACGCTGTCGCGCGCGAGTTCCATCCGCTGCTGGTCAATACCGTCGTTGGTTTCATCGGTCCCGAATATCTCTACGACGGCAAACAGATCATCCGCGCCGCGTTGGAAGATCACTTTTGCGGCAAGCTGCTCGGCCTGCCGATGGGCTGCGACGTTTGTTATACGAACCACGCCGAAGCCGACCAGGACGACATGGACACGCTGCTGACCTTGCTTGGCGTTGCGGGCTGCAACTATATCATGGGGGTGCCGGGCGCGGACGACATCATGCTCGGCTACCAGTCGACCAGTTTTCACGATAGCCATTATTTGCGCCAAGTGCTCGGACGGCGGCCTGCGCCGGAATTTGAGGCGTGGCTGCAACGAATGGCCATTTTCGACAAACAGTCCCGTCTGCTGCCTGCCACCGCACGGCATGCACTGGTCGCCCCGCAACTCGCCGGTCTTTCTGATTGAATCGCCATGTCCGATCCCTGGTCGCAACTCCGGAAACTTACCACAGCTCGCATCGCGTTGGGTCGGAGCGGTGGCAGCCTGCCGACCCGTGAGCTGCTCGACTTCCGTTTGGCCCATGCCCGTGCCCGGGACGCCGTGCATGCGCCGTTCGACACAGCCGACTTTGCCAGCCAAATTCGCTTCCTAAATACGGATATTCTTTGTCTCGAAAGCGCAGCGAGCACGCAAATGGATTTTTTACGGCGTCCTGATCTGGGGCGGCGGTTGTCCCATTCGAGTCGCAGTCAACTGACGGCCCATGCGCCGAAAAACGTCAACCCCTGCGATCTCGCGATCATCATCTCCGATGGCTTGTCGAGCCGGGCCGCGATCGAACATGGCCCGGCGCTCTTGTCCGCCTTGGTCCCGCTGCTGAAGGATAGCGGATGGACGCTGTCACCTCTTATCGTGGTCAAACATGGCCGGGTCGCTCTGCAGGACGAAATCGGGGAATTGCTGCAGGCACACCTCAGCCTGATGCTTCTGGGAGAGCGGCCCGGCCTGGGTGCGGCGGACAGTTTGGGCGCCTACTTCACTCATTCTCCCCATACCGGGCTGACGGATGCGGCGCGCAATTGTGTTTCCAATATCCGCACCGAAGGTCTTTCACCCATCGATGCGGCCAATAAGTTGTTCCATCTTCTCACGCAATCCCGCCAACGCGGCCTGAGTGGGATTGAACTCAAAGATGAGACGCCAGCCTTGCCAGCACAGCCGAACGCCTCCGGCCTTCAGAATTCTCCCACCCGGGAGATTTAAGCCACGCCCGCCGTTTCCAACTCGCACTTCTTCGACTTGCGCTTCTGTTTCGCAAGATTGTCGAGCCGCCGCGCCTCGGCGATCTCCGCATCGGTGTATTTATAGACAATCTTGACCAGATCCAGCTTCTCCATCAGCAGGATGATCTGGTATGTGACATCGCTGCGCACTTCCTCCGGCAGAATCGCCTGCGAGGCGGCAATGTCCTTGTGGTGATGATTATTGTGCCAGCCTTCGCCCATCGTGAACCAGTTGAGCCATCCGCAATTCTTGCTCTCTTCTCCGGTCTCAAATCGCGCCGAGCCCATCATGTGCGCCAGCGAGTTGATAAAAAACGTGAAATGATAAGTCAAAAACGTGCTCGCGAAAAATCCGCCGAAAAGCATCGCCCAACCGCCAATCCCCGTCACGATCCCCAGGAAGAAACACCCGACCCCCAGCAAAACCGGCGCAATGAGATAACCCCGCGATTTTTCGAAAAACATCAGTTCGGGATATTTCTTCAAGTCAGGCACCTTCTCGTAATCGGCCTTCTTGTATTTTTTGATCACGACCCACTTCACATGCGAGTGATAAAAGCCCTTCCAGAAGCTCCCTGTCTCCTTGTGGACATAATCAAACGAGTGCAAATCCTCCGCCGTGTCCGAATACTTGTGATGATGCCGGTGGTGCGACGCCCACCAGATCACGCCTTTTTGCGCATCCGCCGTCGCGAGGAAGGCCTCGATAAACTGCACCGTCCGCAAATATCTTTCCTCCGCCTTCGGGCTGCGTATCGCCCATTTGAGCCAAGCCGGCACCTTGTTCTTGAACGAGCGGTGCGAAAAATAGCGGTGCCGGAATCCCGTCACAAAAAACATCCGCCAGTAAACGTTGAACAGGCACACCACCAGCATGACCGCGCCCGCCACGAGCCGCTGCGGTTGTGTAAAACCGGCAATAAATTCGTACGCAATCCAGCCCAAGCCAAAAATCCCCAGCAGGTTGACGATAAAAAATCGACTCTCATAGACGACGTCCATGAGGCTGATCTTCTCGCCTGGCGCCAATTCGTTTTCTTCTGAACCAATCATGCCGGACATTATAGCCGCTAATACGATTTAATCCAATAAAGTCGGCATTACCATGACGTAAGATGCTCGCCAGCAATGAACAATCCGGTATGCTCCCACCCTTATGTCCGAAGCCGAGGCCCTCGCCCCCGCCCCCATTCTAGATCCTGCCCTGCGCACCGAAGTATCGAAACGCCGCACCTTTGCCATCATTTCCCACCCTGACGCCGGTAAGACAACGCTGACTGAGAAGCTGCTGCTTTATGGAGGCGCGGTGAACTTAGCGGGCAATGTCACGGCCCGCAAGAACCAGCGCGCCACCACCAGCGACTGGATGGAACTCGAAAAGCAACGCGGCATCTCGGTCTCCTCCACCGTGCTGCAATTCGAGTATGGCGGCTGCGTGATCAACCTCCTTGATACTCCGGGTCACAAGGATTTCTCCGAGGATACCTATCGCGTCCTCACCGCCGTCGACGCCGCCGTCATGGTCATCGATGCCGGCAAGGGCATCGAGAGCCAGACGCGGAAGCTATTCGAGGTCTGCCGCCTGCGCGGGGTGCCGATCTTCACGTTCATGAACAAGATGGACCGCTCCTCGCGTCCGCCGCTCGAGTTGCTCGACGAGCTTGAGTCGGTCCTCGGCATCCAATCGATGCCGCTCAACTGGCCCATGGGCGACGGCCCCGAATTCCGCGGCATCTACGACCGCGAGAATAAGCAGGTCCACCTCTTCGAGCGCACTGCCCTCGGCGCCTACCGCGCGCCCGTCGAGGTCGGTAACATCGAAGACGATCTCGTGAAGGAAACGATGGATCCCGGCGTCTACCGCCGAGTCTGCGAGGAATTGTCGCTGCTGGAAGGTGCGGGTTCTTCCTTTGATTTCGCGGCGGTGCAGGCTGGCAAGCTCACACCGGTCTTCTTCGGCAGCGCGGCCAACAACTTTGGCGTGCAGCTTCTCCTCGACCGCTTCCTGCAACTGGCCCCGCCGCCTGCGCCGCGCAAGTTCGAAGGGGGTTCCGTCCAGCCGACCGAGAAGGGCTTCTCGGGCTTCGTCTTCAAGATCCAGGCGAACATGAACCCCAAGCACCGGGACCGGGTCGCGTTCATCCGCATCGTCTCCGGCACCTTCGAGCGCGACATGGTGGTGATCAACACCCGCAACGGGAAGCGCATCCGGCTCTCCAACTCGCAGCGGCTCTTCGCCCGCGAGCGCGAGACCGTCGACACGGCCTTCGCGGGCGATGTGGTCGGCATCGTGGGGAACCATGACTTCCTTATGGGGGACACTCTGGCTGAGCGGCCGGACATCCATTTCGACGAGATCCCCCGGTTCGCGCCGGAGTGCTTTGCCTTCCTCCACAACACCAGCACGGCCAAGTTCAAGCGGTTCCGCGAGGGACTGGACCAGCTCCTGAAAGAGGGGCTCGCGCAGCCGTTCGAACTGCCGGGGTCGCACCAGTATGTGCCGCTGCTGGGAGCGGTGGGGCCGCTGCAGTTTGAGGTGTTGAAGTACCGGCTGGAGACGGAGTACGGGGCGGAGTGCCGGGTGGAGGTGTCCAACTGGAACGTGATCCGGTGGGTGGTGCCTCCGGCCACTGGAACGCCGGAGGAGACCAAGGCGTTGCGGCCCGATGTCCCGAGTGGGTCGCGGCTGGTCATTGATGCCTTTGGGAACCTGGCGGTCCTGCTGCCGGACGCTTGGGCGGTGAAGTCCCTGGAGACCCGGAACAAGGACTGGGTGGTCCAGGCGAGCCCGCCCAAGTAGAGGGTTGGGATGGCCGGAGGGGCTTTTTGGATTTCCCGGATTTCTACCAGTAAATGAGGGTGTTTACCTCTGATGAATTTTAGAGATGTTCCCGGATTTTTACCAGTGATTCGCCCCGATGGAGCTTAATTCTTTGAAAAATTAAGGCTAAAGGATTACCAGAGGGACAGGTAATGCGGAGTTGTGCGGAGCCGGTTCGATCAGGCCGGGAATTTGGGAGTAGTTGGGCGGGTGGTTTTTGCTTGTCGGGTGGGGAGGTTGCTCAACATGCTCTGGCAACCCGAGGAGTCCCTATGAAGCCTGATTTTGAGAGCGCCCTGCAGCAGCATTTTGCGGCGATTGCCAATCGTGATATCGAGGCGTTCAAAGCGCATCTGACGCGGCGGGAGACGCTGTATACGATTGTGCAGAACGGATACGCATTCAAGACGCCGGCCGAGACGATCGCCATTCACGAGCAGTGGTTCAAGGACCCGAACTGGATTTGGGAAGGGACCGTGGTGCACAAGGTAGTCGGGGAGGATGTGGCGATGGCGCTGGTCCGGTACCAGTACCGGGCGAAGCCGGAAGATACGCCGTTCGAGACCTGGCTGACGTATGTCTTCGCCCTGGAAGAGGGGCAATGGCGGATTGTGCATGACCAGAATACGGCGCTGGATTTTCCGGCCTTTGCGCGGGCGAATGGGATTGAGATTAAATAGCCGGTCGCAGGTTTAATGATGCTTGTCCCAGCTCGAACTTAGAACACTCATATCCAGCCCCTTGATCCAACCTTAACTCCCGATCCAGCCAAGTTAAGGATAATGCGTTATCCTTAACTTAAAGTCTGAGGTCGTAAGGGATAGTTGGCTGTCCCATTTCTTACTCGCTTCCAGTTTGTTGGCAGTAAAATGAATACAAAACATTTGTGTGCAGAAAATTCTATTTTCCTGTACACAAGTTGCGTTGTGATCAACAGCCTGTACACAACGCGAAACCTGTTGTTCCTCAGTTGCTTCCGATTAAGGATGTGGGAGAGATGGGGATGGCTTTTGATTTTCATGGTTTGGACGGCGCAGGTTGGGGCGGCACCGATGGATGAGCTTTCGTCGCCGGATGAGGCTACGCGGGATAGGGCGGCGAAGATGGTACGGGCCAGTTGGCAGGCGTCGCCGCGGGTGAAGTGGGAGCCGCTACTTGCGAGCTTGAAGCCAAACATGACCCGGCGCGCTTTCGACCAGATGATCGCTCCTCTAACCCGGGCTAGAGTGGGAATCGGCGGCGAAGGGATGATCAGCGACAGTTGCCAGCTCGACGATACGTGGCTCCTGTGCCTCACCTTCCGCATGCAGGCGGTCAAGAACCAGGACCTGCTCGGGAACGGGCCGGACGACACCCTCGTTTCATGGAACCTCAAAAAGCAAGTGCGCGCGATCAACGTGACCGCTCCGGAAAAGTACACGGGCGTCTGGAGGACTTACTTTGCCAATGGACAGATGGAGACGGAAACCACCTATCGCGAGGGCGTCCGCCTGGGCGCTTACGGTTGCTATGACGAAAATGGTGCGAAGATTTGTGTCGCGCGCTTCGATGCAAGGGGCATCGCGGATGCGACCAACTACTATCCCTCCGGTCGTACCCGAAGCCGGACGGTGTTGGTGAATGGTTTCTACCACATCACGAATTATCGGGAGGATGGTTCGGTGCAGAGTACGCTGAGTCATCCGGTGGTGACTGACTCGAGATGATTTATGTCAAAAGGGAGGATTGCCCCCTTTACTAGCTCTATTCTCACGACGGAAAATGCGTGTCCCATTTTTCCGGCAGGTAAACAACCGTACCTATCATGTCAAATACGGTATCGCTTCATTATGCATGCGTTCTGAATTTCAGTGCGCCAAGTTTCCATCATATCGGAAATTTCAACCTGAAGTTCTTGGAAATCTGTAAGATCAATGTCGAGAAACTGACCGTGAGCAACATTGTTGCGCTTGTAAACTAGGCGCTCATCGATAAGTACGGATTTTGTAGCAAACAATGAATAATCTATCCCGATCGTTGTCGCAATTTCCTTTAAGACTTCTGAGCTTAAATTTGATTTGGTGCGAATAGAATCACCAGACGGAAAGACTCCAATATCCGACATTTTACTTCTAAAAAAATCTACCATCACCAATGCCTGACTTATTTTCGTGCTTTCTCCCGCAGAACTGAGAGGTTTCCTCGCTGCAATTGCTAGAAAATTGTCAGCCAATTGATCGTTCCTGAGATTCTGCCGAGACACATATTCGAGGTAGAATTCGGAGCTTCTCTTAAGAAAACCTTCCCAGTGCGCATATAGTAGCGTAACTCCTGCTCGAAGGGCCGTTGACAGCAAAAGCGGCTTCAATTTATTCCGATGAATAAAAACAACAATGGCAGCTATTTCCTTCTTTCTCCACGCCAAGTCTTGGTCAAGGATATCGGAAAGTTGCTCAGGAGTGCGAAGCTTCATACTCTAAATAATCTTCTCCCGAGTGAGACAGTTTTGGGAATTCGAGTTGAAGCGCGGATACCTGAACCTGAATTTTCTGTAAACTCAGTATTACCCCATAATGCCATTACCTTTTCGGCGAACTGTTGCTCCGTAACATGGTTCGGAAGCCAGTAGCCCATTCCAATCGCTACAGTCTCGAATGCAGAAACAAGAAACCCTCCTTTAAATTTCGCGTCCTCAGCTACCCACCGTTTAAAGGCGTCCTGACCAAGATTAGTATTGATGAATCCGAAAAGCTGCTCAAACAATCTTTTCTCTCCATCAAGATCGTAATCTGGATTGGTTGCCAGCTTTATCATTTCTTCAGTTAAAAATTCTCCAACATCGCCTATTTGCTGAAGTTCGTTTTCTCCCAATTTACGGAAAACTAGGAAACGCAGCGCAATTTCCATGTCGTACTTTTCTTTCAAAGCTCGATCCGTCAAGGCGACCACATCTCTGAAGGGTTGTAGCGTGGCCAAGGATACCAACCATCTGTAAAATTCCTTGTTAATCATTACAAGAAGACAATTGCGAACCTCTTGTTCTGATAGCTTACTACCTCCGGTATTAAGACGTTGAAAGAGCTCGAATTTGCTCCGTGAGTCACTTTCCTTAAGAATGATACTCACTCCTATCTTCGTTCTCTTTATCAGCAGTCTTTGCGCTACATCGAAGGAATTGGCGGGGTCAGAATCCAACTGCCAGTATTTTCCCTCCAAAGTGGGCAAGTATTTCGTCTTCTCCAATTTGAGAGGAGGTTGCGTTTCTCCCTCCTCATTTTTAAGTACCCCGGCAAATTCGAATATTGTCGAAAGACGCTGAAGTCCATCTACTACGTCCCAAACACCATTTTCTCGTTGCGCTACAAAAATGGGAGGGATAGGAATTCCCAAAAGCAAGGACTCTATGAAACGTGACTTTTGTCCTTCTTCCCATCGATAAATTCTTTGGAATTCAGGGTGGATATCAATTTCATTGCTGGCATAAAGGCTCATCCATTCGCCAATAGACATTGCGTAGCTGTCTGTTTTGATCTCTCCACGCGCTGAATCGATTTCCTGTTGTAAGCTCATCTGATCAGTCCTTTGTTATTTGGAGTCAGACGTTTGTAACCTCAATAGGCAAAAGAGCCAAGCCCTCTGATTCTGCGTTCGAAATAGCTGGAGTGATCCAGGGTAAACACCTAATGGGTGCAGTCCCGTTTGGGGAGGAAGGCTGCTGCTGGATGTATCGCGCACTCCGTGGGACGGATACCTGCTGAGGGGAAGACTGCCTCCTGTTCGCTAAGCGAACCCGGACAACATAGTAGTCCGGGCCACCCGAGCGGGGATGAGGACAGACGAAACGTGTTGCTCAGACGTTCGGCGGTCATAGACGCGCCGCTACAGGGGGATGTTGCACCGTCGCACGAAGGTCGATGGTCGTTTTGATGAGGGCAATGGAGTTGCACTGACAAGGGCGTTCCCAAATAGAGTTTGGGAACGAGGGGGAAGGCAGGCGGAACTGGTCCTTCGACAAGTTGACTCGGTTCGCTCCCGCTCTCCCTCGCCCTTCGGGTCCGCTGCTACGGCTCGATCTTACTCGCTCCCAGCTCGCAAGACTAGGATGACGGAGGGCTGCGGGAGGGGCGTCGGTTGGCTCGCGGCCTAGGCCCATTGGTTTTTCGAGGATCCTTGCGGTTTGTGCAGGGATGCGGCTGGAGGGGGGGATCGTTGCACGGGGTGGGATGGGGGACCGTGGAAAGTTTGGGAATGAGGGGGAAGGATTTCACGCGGAGGCGCGGTGAGCGCGGAGGGGGAGCAACGGAGTTGCACCGTCGCACGGAGTGCGACGGGTACCTGGCAGTTTATGCAAGCTGCCAATGTCTCTTTTCTACACTTCGCTCACGTTCTTAGGGGAGAACACGCGTCTGGTCCTTCGACATGTTGACTCGGTTCGCTCCCGCTCTCCCTCGCCCTTCGGGTCCGCCTGCTACGGCTCGATCTTACTCGCTCCCAGCTCGCAAGACCAGGATGACGGCGTTTTGAACGCTAAGATGGCTAGACGCAGGTGATGCCTTCCTTGAGGAGGGCGGTGTGGAGGGCGATGGTGAGGTCGCTGCGGAGGTGGGGCCAGTCGGCGAAGCGGTCGGTCCAGACGCGGAGGCTGAAGTTGAGGGCGGTGGCGGTGAAGCCCATGAGTTGGACGGCGGGGGCGCGGGTCTTGCTGACGGCGGGCTGGGCCCTGGCGACGGCGATGAGGAGGGCGCTGACTTTCTGCGGATCGGACTGGGCGGCGACGGCGATGGGGATCTCGATGACGCGTTGCTGGTCGGAGAGGGTCCAGTTGGTGACGTTGCCGGAGATGAGGGTGCCGTTGGGGACGATGATCTCGGAGCCGTTGTCGACGCGGATGATGCTGGCGCGGATGCCGATGCGCTCGACGGTGCCGATGTCGGTGCCGAGCTGGATGACGTCGCCGACTTTGACGGGGCGCTCGAAGAGCAGGATGATCCCGGAGACAAAGTTGTTCATGATGTTCTGGAGCCCGAAGCCGAGCCCGACGCCGAAGGCGCTGGCGAGGATGGCGAAGTTGGTCATGTCGAGGCCGAGGGAGATGACGGCGGCGAAGAAGCCGAGGACGAGGATGATGTAGTGGGCCATGGTCGACGCGGCGTAGGGGATGCCGGGTGCGAGGTGCATGTGGGGATAGAATTCCTCCTCGAGCATGAAGCGGAGGAAGCGCGAGACGAGGAAGGAAGCCCAGATGGTGAGGCCGAAGGCGACGATGGGGCCGAGGGAGAGGGAGAGGGAGCCCCAGGCGACCTTGTAGTCGAGGACGGCGGTGGCGCCGTGCCAGAGGTAGGGGAGGACGGAGAACATCTCGAGGGTGAGGAGGAGCCAGCAGAGGAAGGCGATCCAGCGGAAGAAGAGGGAGAAGTTGGCGCAGAGGAGGTCGTAATGGCGGCGGACCATGCCGAGTTGGGTGAGCGGCCAGCTGCGGAGGACGATGATGAGGACGCCCTCGACGACGCGGACGGCGGCGTAAAAGATGACGGCGGTGTAGCTGCTTTCGAGGGTGGCGTTGCCGACGAGGACGGCGAGCTTGGAGTAGCCGAGGGCCTCGGCGAAGCCGGTGGCGACGAAGAGGACGAGGGCGATGTGGGCGTAGATGGCGACGACGCGGCGGACGGGGTCGGCCTGGGTGCGGGGGGAGTCGAAGGGGTTGGTGCGGATGGCCCAGAGGGTGAAGAAGACGCCGAACATCATCTCGAAGACGAGGAGGTACCGGGAGAACTCGGGCGAGGCGGCGAGGACGTAGCGCCACTGGTCCATGAAGTAGGCGGCGACCATGGCGTAGAGGATGGGGAAGAGGGCGGGCTCGATGAGGCGGCGCAAAATGATGACGGTGGGAAACAGGAGGGCGGCGCCTTCCATCCCGAGGAACAAACGGGGCGCCTCGGGGTAGAGCCAGAATCCGCAGAAGAGCGCGACGGCGGCGGCGGTGGCGACGGGGGCGGCGGTGATCTGCGCGGCGTGCTGCCAGGTGGCGTCGCCCTTGGCGCGGCTGTGGGTGGCCCGGGAGAAATAGATGAAGATCATCAGGAGGAGGGCAAAGACGAAGGCGTGGACGCCGAAGGTCTCCTGCTTGGTGAGGGCGTAGGCGCGGACGTGGGCGAGCTGGTCGGTGAGTTGCCTGGGCTGGTCGCCGGCGGGGGCGAGGAAGGTGGTCTCCCACAAGGGAGGGTTGTCGCGGATGAAGAGCTGGTTGACGGCGGCACCGTGGGCGGTGGCGATGGCGGCGAGCTCGGCGTTGATGCGGGCTTCCTGCTCGGAGATCTGGTTCTGGGCGGAGAGGACGCGGGCGCGGAGCTGGCTGCTGGTCCTGGCGGCGGCGTCGACTTCCGTGATGAGGGACTTGATGCGCAGGAGGATGTCGGGCGGGGCGGAGAGGGCCTTGGCCGAGGCGAGGGTGACGTCCCAGGTGGCGCGCTTTTGCTTGAGCTCGGTGATCTGGGCGTCGAGGGCGGCGGCGCGCTCGGAGACTTTCGCCTTGATGGAGGCGACGTTTTCCTGGAGGGCCATCCAGGCGGCGGTGGTGGTGCGGAGGGCGGGAAGCGAGGGGCTGCCCTCGAGGAGCTTGTCGCTGTCCTGCTGGCGCTCGTTGATTTGCTGGACGAGCTTGGGCATGCGCTCGTCGAAGGCGGAGAGGGCGGCGTCGGTGCCGGAGGTCATGCCGGCGAGGCGGGCGGACAATTGGTCGGCCTGGATGACGACTTCGCCCAAAGCGAAGGGGACCGGCGCGGTGGCGGCGGGGGCGTTGGTCGCGGCCGTGTTGGTGGTCTGGGCGGGGAGCAGAGTCCCGAGCAGGAGGAGGCAGCTGAAACAGAAAGTGAAGGTGCGGAGGCGGTGAATCATAGGGAGTCGCGCTTACTCTAGGGCTTTAAGGGAAAGGGAGACAGTCATCTTTACGGCCTGGGTAGAAGTTAAAGAGGAAACGGGAGGAGGCAATGGACGGGATCAAACGAGTCCGCCGCCTTTTTCGCCGTGCTTAAGGTGATGATCGAGGGCGCGTTGGGCGAGCCGGGTGACGTAGTAGGTGACTGCGATGGTGACCAGGAGGGCGACGACTTCGTAGATCCATTGCCCGGGGCGCGGATGGCGGAGTTCGGGGCCGATGGCGGCGAGCTTGCCCATGAGGGTGCCGAGGTAGACATAGAGACAGATGGCGGGAATCGCGCCCATTTCCGTGGCGAGGAAAAAGCGGAGGGCGGAGATGTTGGTGAGGCCCAAGGCGTAGTTGATGAGGGTGAAGGGGAGGAAGGGAGAGAGGCGCGTGAGGAAGACGAGCTTCCAGTCGTCGCGGGTGACGGCGCACTTGATGGCCTTGAGCCGGGGGCGGCGGGCGATCCAGTCGGCCACGCGCTCGCGGAAGAGGTAGCGGGTGACGAGAAGGCTGAGCACCGAGCCGAGGCCGTTGCCGGCGAGGACGAGGAGGATTCCCATCCAGAATCCGTAGATGGCGCCCGCGCAGATGGCGAGGATGGAGGCGGGAATGAAGAGGACGCAGCAGGCGGCGTAGACCAGGACAAAAAGGAGCCACCCGAGGAGTCCGGCGTCCTGCAACAGGTGCATGGTGTGAAGGGCATAGTGGAGGAAGTCGTGATGATGCACACTTCCACTATCCGCTTAGATCGTGCCGAAACAACCCGCGGCTTGAGGTAAACGGGGGCGGATCCGGGTTGTCCCCGTTTCCCCGGATTTTTCCGCGGCGTTTTGCATGTGCCGCGGTAACGCTTTCTTGCGATTTACCGGGGACTCAATCCAGGGAAATTCCGGCCTTCTGGACTTCGCGGTAAGGGAGGAGCCAGATGAGGGATTCGTCGTGGAGATCGACGACCTGGATGCGGTTGCCCCAGGGGTCGCGGAAATCGCAGCGGAACCGGGGCTCGAGCTTGAGGCCGTATTTGCCGGTGATTTTTTCGCGGACCTCGGCGATCTGGGCCTCGTTGCGGACGAGGATGCCGAAGTGCCGGATGCGGTCGGGCTGCAGTTTGTCGACCTTGAAGATGGCGAGGAATTGGTGCTCGCCGAGTTTGAAGAAGGCGTCGCCCTCCCCGTGATCGAGCTGTTCCAGGTTGAAGACGTCCTTATAAAACACGATGGCCTTTTCGACGTCGTCGACCTCGATGACCACGTGGTTGCAACCATACACTTGAACGGCCATGGCTTTTCCTTTCGCTGGAGTGAACGCTTCAAGGTACACCCGCGATTGGGTTAAGCAAAAAACGCGCGCGGCAGGCCGCTGAAAAAGAAGCTGGCCTTGGCGGGCAAAGCGCGAGCAAATCAGGACATGGCGTATGCGCTGACGACTGATGGCTTCGAAGTGGTCCCTTCGGTTTGCGACGAATCGGAGATGGAAGCGCTGCGCTCAGCCCTGAACGGCCTGAAAATTTCTCCCGGCCACCGTAACCTTATACAACGCGTACCGGCCATTGCGGCGCTGGCGGTATCGGCGAAGATTGTCGATCTCCTGCGGGCCCGACTCGACCGTCTCCCTTTTGTGGTCCGTTCCATCTTTTTCGACAAGACGCCGGAGGCGAACTGGCTGGTGCCCTGGCATCAGGACCTGTCGATTGCGGTCAAAGAGCGGGGAGATTTTTCCGGGTACGGCCCGTGGTCGGTGAAGGAAGGGGTGCCGCATGTCCACCCTCCGGTGGAGATTTTGGAAAACATGGTCACGCTCCGCCTCCATCTTGACGATTGCGACGAAGAGAATGGAGCGCTCCGGGTCATTCCGGGATCGCATCGCCTGGGCCGCCTGAGCGCCCCGGACATCGCCGCCTTGCGCGCTGAACAGAAGGAAGTTGCCTGTTCGTTAAGCGCCGGCGACGCGCTCCTGATGCGTCCACTCCTGCTGCATGCCTCGTCGGCGGCAATCGTCCCCGCCCACCGTCGCGTGATTCATCTCGAGTACGCGACGCAACCACTGGCCGGGGGGCTGGAGTGGGCGGAGAGGCGAGATTAAACGCTGCCACCATCGTTGCCGATGGATTCGGTCGGGCAGCTTTCCCGCGCTTCCTCTGCCAGGGCAATTTCCTCCGGCGTGACGGGTTGCCGGTAAACGTAACTGTAGCCACCGTCGTCCTGCCGCCTGAAGATGCCGGGCGCGATTTCGGGGCACAGACCGCAATCGACGCAGGTCATGTCGTTGTAATAGGGGCCGGGCACATTCTCCGGCGCTTTGTCTTTTGGGTTAGCCATGGGTTCTTTCTGGTTGGTTGATAGGCCAAGCATCGCATGGCTTTTCTTTCGACTGAAATTCATTAGTCTTATAGTTTAATGAGCTTAGCGCATGAATTGCTGGTGCGACGTCCGTTCGATCTTTATCAGCTCCACCTCTTCCGGTTGGTGGCGGAATCGGGCAGCTTCACCCGGGCAGCCCAGATCACAGGATTGACCCAAAGCGCCATTACACGGCAGATCCAAGGCATCGAGGAGCAACTCGGCCTCAAATTATTGACGCGCACCACGCGATCGGTGGTCACCACGGCCGCGGGGAGATTCTTGCTGCAGGAATCCGGCCCGGTCCTGGGCGACGTCGATATCCTGCTGCGACGGCTCCGGGAAGAATATGCGAATGCGCCGCGGGAAGTACGCGTGGGCGTTTCCCGCAGCGTTAGCCTGGCCTATCTTCCAGGCTTCTTCTCCGCCAACATGCGGCAGGGACCCACCGTTATCTCGCGTGTGACCCATGAATCCAGCCAGACGATTCTGTCCTCGCTTGAGTCGGACACGCTCGACGTGGGCGTACTACTTCCACCTCCACGGCTTTCTCCGCGACTGCGCATCACTCACCGGTTTCGCGATGCTTTCACTTTCATCGCTCATGCGGAACATCTGGCCAGCGCCAAAGTAAATACCAAAAAAGCAGCAGAGCTCGGACGTTGGCTGGAATCACAACCGTGGCTGGCCCTGCAGGACACCACCCAAACGGGACGACGCCTCACGGCATGGCTGAAGGGACAGAAACTACGTGTCCGCCCCGCCATGGAACTGGACAACTTCGATTTGATCATCAATTTGGTCGCCGTGGGAGTCGGTGTCAGCCTGGTACCGCAACGCTCCCTGGCCTTGTATTCCCGCCGACAAGCGCTGGTGCGCCTGCCCTGGCCCAAACGCTTTTCCCGCGAATTGGTCGTGGTCATTCGAAAGCAGCGACAGACGCCGGAGCACATCCAGCGCTTCGTCGAGAACATCCTGTTTTAGAGTCAGCCTGGGCAGCGTGCTCAAATTAATTAAAAAATAAATTGAGATATTTCTTGCTCTCGTGCGTCTTATTCTATATAAGAAAAGCACATTCAATTTCCATGAACACCATAGCCCTCATTTCCAAACATTGCGTGAGCAGTGCAGCCCTTCGGTTGCAAGGCACAAGCGCGATCTGGCTTGGTTTTATGGTCAAGTATGGCCCGAATACCGGAACCGAAGATCGTACGCAGGAGGTGCGCGGATAGGTAATAGCCTGAACTTTCAGGACCATTTCCAACCCCGCCCACCCTTGAGGTGAGCGGGGTTTTTTGTTGGGGTTTTTGAGAGGTAAAACAAAGGAGCAAACGACAGACTGAAACACAGACAATTTTAAGTGGCAAAGAGAAGGCCCCGCCGTCGGCGCGAACCAACGACGGGGCGGATCGGTCACTCACAGAATCGTGGATAGCGGCACTGAAGTAACCAGGAAGGTTATATTTCAAGACCGGTGCGGTGTCAACTGACACCGCCACGACAGCACGTTTCTGCGATCGACCGGCCCCTCCAACCACGCAATTACATCACAGAAGGCTTAGGCCCGATATTCTATATGAAAATATAGATAAGGGTCGCAGGGGAGGTGTGCCTGAAACACCGAAACATCCGCCGTGAAATACCTGCGGGTACGAGAACACAAGAGCTCGTAATGGTGTTCGTTCTTTATTGGTCCTGCGGACGGCAGGTGCTAACGCACGGCAGTAGCCTGAGGGCTCTGCTTAAGCCGCCGCAGGACATAGATTTCCAGAGAGAACGCCGGGGCATTGGAATTTGTCCAGGCCCGGCGAGCGCTTTCTTTTTTTGCGGTCATGGTCCAGTAGCACGACACGGCATTGCCAATGCTGAGAAGCCGGAGCGTAACCGGCTGGCCGCACTCTTTACTACCGCAGTTATGCCGCGTGCCAGCCAGCACAGGGAGATCTCCAAAATCACCCAGGCCTGGGGCAGCACCAGGGCGGCATGGTGCTGCGCACGGCAGTATTTTCATCGGGGATGTGGCCGACAAGGAAGGCGCCTGCCTTGCAAGCAGTCTCATGCGGGAGCGTTACCCGCCATCTCCAGTGCTGCGCACGGCAGTATTTTTCCCTGGGAGTTGCCCCGGCTAGCCGACTGTAAATCGGCCGTCCTAAAACATGCCGGAAGCCGACAGGTGGAGCATTACCACCAACTCCCACCATTTATCATACCCACGCCATGGGTTCCGAAGCCGAAGTCGTCGAGGCGCACGGTTGTCAACCGTGTCATTAACGAGTGCAAGTCTCGTCGGGACCGGTGCTGCACATGGCAGTATTTGCGGCGGGCAACACTTCAAACGGCAAAAAGCTGCTGTGCGCAGCATCCTCGGGCACGAGGAAGATAGCCAATCCGCGCCGCTTGGGACGGCGAGACACCCGGAGCGTAACCGGGGTGCCCGACCACTTTCCCCTCCCCGTAGCTCAGGAGCAGAGCTTGTGACTTCTAATCACATGGTCGCAGGTGCAATTCCTGCCGGGGAGATTTTACTGCCGTGCGCAGCACTTCCCAGGTGTCGAAATAGTAGCCGAGCCTGACTGTTAATCAGGCGCCGCAAGGCGTGTAGGTGCGAGTCCTACCCTGGGAGCTGCTGCGCACGGCAGTAAAATGGCGCGAGGTCTGATTGCCCGTCCACGTTACCACCGCAAATGCAAAGCATCCCGAGCACCCGGGTTCTCAACCCGGTCCTATCCGGTGAGAGTCCGGATGCGGTGACCACTTTCCGCCCGTTAGTATAATAGCAATACGCTTGGCTTACATCCGAGAGTCGAGGGAGCGTAACCTTCACGGGCGAGCCCTGTGGGCGGCAGTATTTTCCCCTCCATAGCTTAAAAGCAAAGCCGTCGATCGATAATCGACAGACCGAGGAGCGTTACCTCGTGGAGGGATCCTTTCAAGGCCGGAATAGCTGAGACAGATTAGCGCCTCGTTGAAGCCGAGGAGAGTTCGGCGCGATTCCGAATTCCGGCACTCCTGCGGAGGGCAGTAAGGCAATACTTCCTTTCACTGCCCTCCGCAGGAGCTCCCGAGGTGTAAGAGTCGTGCATGTCGCCGTGCGAAGGCGAAGGTTCGAGGTGCAAGTCCTTGCGGGAGCACCAATTTCATTCCTCTGTGGCAGAGCCAGAAATGCACTTCTTTCGTAAAGAAGACGATGCCGGTGCGACTCCGGCCGGAGGATCCATGTTTACTGCCGTACGCAGTACCAGGTGATGATGTAGCCAGCAGCATTCAGGCCTGTGAAGCCTGCCGGGTGGGTGCGAGTCCCACGCACCTGACCACTTTTTCACGCCCATGGCCAAGTCGACGAGCCGTCGGTCTGCAAAACCGATCTTACCCGGTGCGAGTCCGGGGGGCGTGTCCCCTTTACCGCAGCGAAAGCAAGTGGCGAGCTGTTTGGCTCATAACCAAATGAGAGTGGGTTCGATTCCCTCCGCTGCAATTTTTTCATCCGCTGGACGCACGCGGCCAACTTTGTGCTAGGCTGGAGGGCTCGCCATGAAACACCGCCTTCTCGTCGTCATCCTGGCTGCGCTCTCCATGTTGGGAGCGCTCTCGATCGACGCTTACCTGCCCGCGTTGCCGACGATTGCGCGCGATTTCGGTTCCACGCTTCCCGCCGTGCAGCAGACGTTGACCGTCTATTTGTTTGCCTTTGCGTTCATGACGCTTTTCTACGGCACGCTTTCCGATTCGTTTGGACGGCGCCCGGTCATTCTGGTTTCGCTGGGCTGCTATCTCGTGAGCTCTCTCGGGGCCGCGTGCGCGCCGTCGTTGGGCTGGCTTTATTTCTTCCGGTTGCTGCAGGGGCTTTCGGCGGGGGCGGGTGGCGTTGTGGGACGCGCCATCGTGGGGGACCTCTTCACCGGCGCGGAGGCCCAGAAGATCATGGCCTACATTTCTGTCGTGTTCGGTCTCGCGCCCGCGCTCGCGCCCATACTCGGCGGCTGGGTCCTGGCGGGCTGGGGCTGGCGCTCGATTTTTTATTTCATCACCCTCTTTACTTTTCTTCTCTGGATTGGCTGCATGCGCGCGCTGCCGGAGAGCCTTGCGTTGGACAAACGTCATTCGTTTGAGTTTCGCGCCATCGTGCGTCGCTACATCGAGGTCGGTTCGAACTTCCGGTTCATGGCGCGCTCGGCGGGCATCGCGCTTTCGTTTACGGGCATCATGCTTTATGTGGCGGCCGCGCCGGTTTACATCATCGATCTTCTTCATCTCACGGTGAAGGATTTCGGCTGGCTCTTCGTCACATTCATTGCCGGCATGACGCTTGGGTCCATGGCCTCGGGGCGATTTAGCCATCGCTTCAAGCCGTGCGTCCTTATCCGCGCGGGCTATGTGATCATGGCCCTGGCGACGGCGGCCAGTTTGATTTACAGCTACTGCTTCGCCGTGCGCGTGCCGTGGGCCGTCATTCCGCATTTCTTCTACGGTTTCGGCATGGCCCTGGGGACGCCTGCGATGACGGTGCTGACGCTCGAAATGTTTCCGCACGTCAAAGGGCTGCCGTCCTCTCTGCAAAGTTTTATCTTTTTGATTATCTTCGCCGTCATTTCCGGATGTCTTGCCCCGATTCTTTTTTCGAGCGCCTTTCTGCTCGCGATGGGCTCGGCCATCGGTCTCGTCCTGAGCCTGTTCCTCTGGTGGATTGGTTCCCGCGGTGAAACCGAGCACCCGATTCTGACCGACGACGAGCAGCCGCTCGCCGAAGAAGTCCCGCATCTTTAGGGACGACAGTATGCTGCGGTTTTTTGCCGCAAATTTATCGTCGTCCACAGGACCTGCTCCGTGGTCCAACAGCACGACGCCTCTCTCATAAGGAGGAAACGGTGGGGCGGCACCACCCGGAGCAATTTTTCTTTCATGGGCCCAGCGTATTGGCAGACCGTACACCCGACTCTTAATCGGTGAAGTCTTGGTGCAAATCCAAGTGGGCCCACTCCCCTTCACAACACTTTTCCGGCTTGGCCGAGCAGCAGAGGCACCTGTCTTGTAAACAGGCCCAGGCCGGGGCAGCACCGGCAGCCGGACCGTTTTCAACCCATAACCAGGAGGTCATCCATGGAGTCCAGTACCGACCGATAGCGGCATCTTCCCGCTGCCAAGACGAAGATCCTGCAGACCATCCAGGCACCGGCGCACAGGCGTCGGCAAGATGGCATTTACGCCTATGAATACAAAATACACTCACGCGCGTTGATCTCTTTCCGATGCAGCCGGGGTCATGTCCCGGGGACTCTGTGCCCCGCCATGATCGAGGCTGAGAACATCGGAATCCGGCAACGCCCATCAATCGTGGTCCGGTTGCCTTCGGGTAGCCGGGCCACGCCACTTTCTGCCCTGTAGTTTAAAAGTAGAACAACGGCCTTTGAAGCCGTTCGTCTTGGTGCGATTCCAAGTGGGGCAATCCTTTTCGCCCAGACCCGCGTTGGTATCACGCATGTTACGTGCAACGCCGGGCCATCGTCCTGAATCAACAGCAGGCCTCCCATTTACGGAGGTGTGAGCAGCAGCTCCGTGGCCCGTGGGCGATCCCCTTTCCATACAACTTAGGCTCCCGTAGCGCAGCAGATCAGCGCGGCTCGCTTCGAACGAGACGGTCGCAGGTGGTGCTGCGCACGGCAGTAGTCCTGCCGTGAGCGCCACTTTACTGCCGTACGCAATACCCCACGTAGCCCAATGCAGAGGCACTCCGCTCAGAACGGAGAGGTTGCAGGTGCAAGTCCTGCCGTGGGGACCACTTTTCGCTCCCGTAGCCCAACAGTAGAGGCAGCCGACTTAAGATCGGTTTAGTGCCGGTGCGAATCCGGCCGGGTGCAGCCCTGCGGGCGGCATTTTTTTCAAGGAGCATGTACCGGACAAGCGAACCGGCATTCGGTGCTAACGAATTGATCCGCTTCGGCGGATGAGGCGCAAGTCCTCCGTGCTCCGCCAATTTTCACCAACCACAACCCTTAACCAAGGAACCCATGACATGAGTTATTCCAACATCCAAGCCATGATCGAGAGCCTCTTAACGTTAGCCAAAATCCTCGCGCGAAATCCGGGCCGCCGGCTCCGTCCCTCGACTCGCGCACCATAGACCGACAGGTCTTTAGAAAATAACCGAATGAAAACAAAAACATCCCTGTTCGCCGTTTTTAACGGCGATCTGGAACGCAATATCATGGGCGATATTTCCGCCCTGTATGCGGTGCGGCCGATGATCCGCTTCTCCTTCGAGATGGAAGAGTCGGCCATTCCGCTCCTCATGGAGAGACTGCCGGAGCGTGTCTTTCGCGCGTTCCGGTGGCAGGACGAGTCCGGCACGTCATGGACCGAGTTAATGCTCCGGTTCGATGAGACAAGCTTCGTCCACGTGACGAACCACTATTGCAAGCGCGCCCACGTTTATGCAGAAAGCGAGGGGCGCGCCCGCGAAGTCGAAGCCCTGGTGCGGGCGGCGTTGCCGGCGAAAGACAAGAAAAAGGACCTGCCCTTTTTCTACATGCTTCGCCGCGACAGCGACGAGTTCTCCACCGAGGAGATTGTCAACTCGGCGCCCGTCATGGATGACGAGGAAATGACCCTCTGCTATGGAGCGGATGCGCTTTCCTGGCTGGACGAATTCGCCCAACGTACCGTCGAAAAATCCGGCGGCATCACCATCCTGGATGGTCCGCCGGGCACGGGCAAGAGCACGCTGATCTCGCTGATGATGCACCGATTGGCCAAGACCCACGTCTTCTACACCCTGCCGGTGGGCCAGCAGGAATCCCTCTCGGCGCCAGGCATGGTCGCCTTCTGGCAGAGCCAGAATGGACGTCACCCCAAGGCGGTGAAGGTGATCGTGATGGAAGATGCGGAGAAGATTCTCTTCCAGCGCCGTTCCGACAACAACGAGGCGGTTTCCGCCTTGCTGAACATCGCGGACGGCCTGATGGGACAGATGCTGCGCGTGCATGTGCTTTGTTCCCTGAACCAGGGAATGGAGCATCTGGACCCGGCGATCGTGCGGCCCGGACGGCTGCGCAGCTATCGCCATGTGGGCTTGCTCTCCCGCTCGCAAGCCGAGCGCTTGGCGGCCAAGAAGGAGCTTCCCTTCCGGGCCGACCCCAAGCGCGAAAGCTATACGCTGGCGGAGGTCTTCCACGAAAAGGCCTACGAGGCGAAAGCCCGCAAGAAGATGGGCTTTGGCGCCCTGATCGAATCGGAACCCAAGGTCCTCTAATCAACCCCGTCCGATGGAAGGTAAAACTCCGTCGGGCGCGGGTCCCTTTTTCCCGCCCGTAGTTTAAAGTAAAACCCCCGGCTTATATCCGGCCAGCACTAGATGAGTGCGCAATGCGGGTGCGAGTCCTGCCGGGCGGACGATTTTATCGGTTCAATGATCCCGCCTGAGAGGTCAATGGTCAGCGGGGCCCGAGTTCATCGTCCAGAGAATGATTCGTCCTTCGGGGCCTCGCTTGTAGGGCGAATGATATCCGCCCAGGCCGGTCAATTCGATACGGGCAAAATGTCTGCCATCCGGACTGCGGTAATAAAACTCATGCAACCAATCGACCATGAGCTTCTCCGTGTATCGGTCGCGAGAAGCCACTGACATCATATCTTCGAACTTGAACGCTTCATTTTTGATGCCCTCGGCAGAATCCGCCCTCACGGAATGATAAGGCGTCAGGCTTGCCCCATTGAGCGCGGTCACTTCAAAATGCTCGTTGGGCTCGCCGGGGTCGACCTTTTCGATAATCCTAAACTTCAAATCACCGCCCGGGGTCTCCGTCAGGGTGCCGTCACTGAGCTTGAGATAGATCTCACCATTGGATGGCCATGAACCAGCAAAGTTGACCCGTGTTTCCGGTGAAGGCGCTTCCTTTTCTGTCGGCAGGTAGAGCTTCATGGTCACCGGATGCTTGTTGGGAACGTAGGTCTGGGCGGCGTCTTCCTTTTGGCCTTCGAGGCGAACATGGATGACCCGGAAACCTTGCTCACCCATTTCAACGTCATCATTCACCACTGTGGCCTGGATTTTCGCATAACCGTCCTTGCCCAGATCAAGCACGACGTGACGGGCAAGATGATCGGGGGAAAACTGCATGATGCCCTCGTTATCTGTGACCAGGGTGCCGGACGCTTCCGGATTGGGCTCCGTTCCTCCATCCGCCCTCGTCGTGTAATTGGCATAGTGAACTGTGACCTGACTGATCGGCTTCCCTTGCGAATCGAGGACACGAACGACCATGGGATCGCGGGCCAGAATGAAGAGGGTTTGATTGAACGTGACGGTAAAGATCCCAAGCAGAAACGTGTTCACAATCGCAAGGAAACTCAGTGAGCTCGAAACATTCCTGGGTCGATATTTGTAACAAAAAAACAGAAGCGTGCCCGTGATCACGCCAACGACAGCGATGGGACCCGCAGCGACAATAAAAACAGCGGAATTGAGGGAGCCGAAGAGGCTTTGTGGGTGATAGAATAAGAGCACCAGCACGGCGGCCAATGCCATGAGCACTGCCGCTGCCGTGGAAAGCACCATAATCACTATCACAGGAATCCAGACCACTACGATCTGGGGATGGGACCTGTACCGGATGCTTATCACGGCAAGGCCGACGATGGCCACGAGATCGAAAACCATTCCGACCCAACCCGTAAGAAGCAAAAGAGCCAGCAACCACCAGCCCGCCAAGCCTACGCCAGCGAAAAATATGGGGGAGAATTTCATCCTCAGCCACAACGCTAAGGGAAGCGTTCCGTAGATCGAACTTTTATTGGCCGCGAATGCAAAGGAGCTCAAGCGCAGGCACTCCTGCCCCGGCTTTCAAGCCGGATCCAACGGGTGCGAGTCCTGCCGGGCGGACGAGTTTAAATATCTCTAGACGGGACGATGGCAGTAGCCA
>Ga0068863_100000641_pt1 | contig 35462 bp, 37 predicted proteins | sample KBSSwiS62_FD_66596 | JGI IMG/M metagenome (GOLD analysis project Ga0068863, IMG submission 66596) | Switchgrass rhizosphere microbial communities from Kellogg Biological Station, Michigan, USA - KBS Switchgrass S6-2 | ecosystem: Host-associated > Plants > Roots > Rhizosphere > Soil ... | reverse complement strand
CAGCAGGATCGCCGTGTTGATCGCCGGCAGACCGAACGCCGGGATCACTTCGAAATCGCCGCCGATGTGGCCCGGGCCATTGGTCGGCCAGGCTGCTTCGAACGTGTCGCCGCGTATGACCTTGGTCAGCAGCTTCGTGCCCTCGCCGCCGAGCCACGGCACCGAGAACTGCCGCGCGTACAGCAGCGCGCCGAAGAAACCGGCGAAGAACATCACCTCGGAGAAGATGAACCACATCATGCCCATGCGGAACGAGCGATCGACCGCTTCGTTGTAGAGCCGGCCTTCGCTCTCGCGAATCACGGTGCCGAACCAGCCGATGAACATGAACGCGAGCAGCGCGAGACCCAGCGTCATCACCCACGGACCGGCGTGCACGTGGTTGAGCCACAACGCACCGCCGCCGACCGTCGTGAACAGCGCGATCGAGCCGACGATCGGCCACGGGCTGCCGTGCGGGACGTAGTACTTCTCGGAAGCAGTGCTGGTCGGTGCGTGTGCTTGGGCCATGACTCGTTAGTTTCCTGTTCTCGAAACGATCTGCTTCTGATCGGGCACGTCGTACATCGCGTAGCCGAGCGTCAGCCGGTCGATGTCAGTCGGCAGCTTCGGGTCGACTATGAAGCGCACCGTCAGCTCGCGCGCCTGCTGCGCGCCGAACTGCTGCGGCGTGAAGCAGAAGCATTCGGTCTTGTGGAAATACTGCGTCGCCTGCAGCGGCGCGATGCTCGGCACGGCCTGCGCCGTCACTGGCTGCGCGCGCAGATTGCGCGCGTAGAACGTCGCTGTAGTGAGCTTGCCGGGATGCACTTCGATCTGCGCACGCTCCGGACGAAACTCCCAGCTGCCGAACGTCGGCACGCTCGAGACCATCTCGATGGTGACCGTGCGCGACTCATCCGGCGCTTCGACGACCTTCGATGCCTGCCGCAGCTTGGTGCGATCGCCGTAACCGGTGACGTCGCAGAGCACGTTGTACAGCGGCACCAGCGCGAAGCCGAATGCAAGAAAGCCCGCCGCGAACAGCCACAGCTGCCACGTCAGCTTGCGATTCGCTTTTTGCTGCTCGTTCTTCATCAATGCACGCTGCGCAGCACGCCCATCGCGATGAAGCCCAGGTAGAACGCGACCGCAACCAATCCGAGCCACAGCGCCGTGCGGCGCACGTTGCGTTTGCGATCGTCGTGTCCGGAAGTTGCGGCGGCCATGAGTTACTTCAGCTCGGGTGCGGTTTCGAAGCTGTGATACGGCGGCGGCGAGCTCAGCGTCCATTCCAGGCCGTGCGGCGTGGCGTCGTCCCACACCTTGTCGCTCGCGTTCGCGCGACCGCGGATCGAGCTGAAGATGAGGTACGCGAACAGCAGCTGCGACAGGCCGAAGCCGAACGCGCCGATCGAAGAAACCATGTTCCAGTCGGCGAACTGCGTGTTGTAGTCCGGAATACGCCGCGGCATGCCGGCGAGGCCGAGGAAGTGCTGCGGGAAGAACAGCACGTTGACGAAGATCGTCGACAGCCAGAAGTGCCACTTCGCGAGCTTCATGTCGTACATGTGGCCGGTCCATTTCGGCAGCCAGTAGTACACGCCCGCCATGATGCCGAACACCGCGCCCGGCACCAGCACGTAGTGGAAGTGCGCCACGACGAAGTAGGTGTCGTGATACTGGAAGTCCGCGGGCACGATCGCGAGCATCAGGCCCGAGAAGCCGCCGATCGTGAACAGGAACAGGAACGACAGCGCGAACAGCATCGGCGGCTCGAACGACAGCGAGCCCTTGAACATCGTCGCCGTCCAGTTGAACACCTTCACGCCGGTCGGCACCGCGATCAGCATCGTCGCCAGCATGAAGAACAACTGACCCGCGAGCGGCATGCCCACCGTGAACATGTGGTGCGCCCACACGATGAACGACAGGAACGCGATCGACGCGATCGCGTACACCATCGAGTCGTAGCCGAACAGCTTCTTGCGCGAGAACGTCGGGATGATCTCCGACACGATCCCGAACGACGGCAGGATCATGATGTAGACCTCGGGATGCCCGAAGAACCAGAAGATGTGCTGGAACATCACCGGGTCGCCGCCGCCCGCCGCTTCGAAGAACGTCGTCTTGAAGTAGTGGTCGGTGAGCAGCATCGTCACCGCGCCCGCGAGCACCGGCATCACCGCGATCAGCAGGTACGCCGTGATCAGCCAGCTCCACACGAACATCGGCATCTTCAGCAGCGACATGCCGGGCGCGCGCATGTTCATGATCGTCACGATCACGTTGATCGCGCCCATGATCGACGACGCGCCCATCAGGTGCACGGCGAAGATCAGCATCGGGAACGCATTGCCCGTCTGCAGCACGAGCGGCGGATACATCGTCCAGCCGCCGGCCGGCGCACCGCCGGGGACGAACAGCGTGCCGAGCAGCAGCGTGAACGCGAACGGCAGGATCCAGAAGCTGAAGTTGTTCATGCGTGGCAGCGCCATGTCAGGCGCGCCGACCTGCAGCGGGATCATCCAGTTCGCGAGACCGACGAACGCCGGCATGACCGCGCCGAAGATCATGATCAGCGCGTGCATCGAGGTCATCGAGTTGAAGAACATCGGATCGACCAGCTGCAGCCCGGGCTTGAACAGCTCGGCGCGGATCACCATCGCCATCGTGCCGCCGATGAAGAACATCAGCAGGCTGAACAGCAGGTACATCGTGCCGATGTCTTTGTGATTGGTCGCGAACACCCAGCGGCGCCAGCCCTTCTCCGGGCCATGGTCGTCGTGAAGCTCGTCCTCGTGATGCTCGCGGACGGGATCGGCGGGCTGATGGTGTGCAATGCTGCTCGTGGTCGTCATGAACTCATTACTCCGCCGCGGTTGCCGTCTTGATTGCGTCTTGCTGCGTCTTCAGCCAGCTGTCGAAGTCCTCCTGCGAGCGGACGTCGACGACTACCGGCATGAAGCCGTGATCGCGGCCGCAGAGCTCGGCGCACTGCCCGCGATAGATGCCGACCTGGTCGGCGCGGAACCACATTTCATTGACGAAGCCGGGAATCGCGTCCTTCTTCATGCCGAACGCCGGTACCCACCACGCGTGGATGACGTCGCCGGCCGTGAGCAGGATGCGCACCTTCTTGCCGGCCGGGACGACCAGCGGATGATCGACGTCGAGCAGGTAGTTCTTCACCGTCTTCGGATCGACACCCGAGCCGAGCTGCCGTGCGGCGTCGCTCTCGCGGGCCAGCGATGAGAAGAATTCGACGTTGCGATCGAGATATTTGTAATGCCAGCGCCACTGGTAGCCGGTGACCTGGACGGTGAGATCCGAGTTGCGCGTGTCCTCGATGCGCACCAGCGTGGCCGCCGCCGGCACCGCCATCGCAACCAGGATCACGATCGGAATGACCGTCCAGACGATCTCGGCGCGGGTCGAGTGATCGAAGTTCGCCGGCACCGCGCCCTGCGAGCGCCGGAACTTCACGATCGAATAGATCATGACGCCGAACACCGCGATCGCGATGACGACGCACACCCACAGAATCAGCATGTGCAGGGCGTGGATGCGGCGGCTCAGCTCCGTGACGCCGACCGGCATGTTCAGCTCCCAGGCCGCGAATGCTGCCGCGGGCAAGCTGGCCAGGACGGCGGCCAGTGCGCATTTGACGATCTTCACCATTGACGCGAGTGCTCCAACTACACGGCCGCAATGCCACGCCACGCTCTAGTTGTTGTTAAAGCGCGGACGGTTCGTTCGTATTCCCCACCAGTTGTTTGAGACGAGCCGCGAGAGTGCGGCGCTCGTCTTCCGTGAGAAACCTTCCCACTTCGCAGGCCGCGCCGCGCGACTCGAGCACGAGCCGGCTCGGGTGCTGGGCCGTCGAAGGGGCGTGGAGTTTAACCGCCGAGCCATGTCGAGGAAATACCAAGAAATCTTCGCCGGCCGGGTCAATGCGCCGGATCGTGATCGATTGCTCGTCGACGGCGATCGTTTCGCGCTTGCTGCCGGCGCGCATCGAGGCCCGCACGGCCCACGCGAGAACCCCGATCTCCAGGCCGGCGAACAGCAGCACGGGCCACATTCCCCGCAGCGCGAAGCTGGTGGCGACTGCCAAGGTTGTCGCCGCGACCACGGCGATGAAGATGCGCGCCGTGGCGGGCGTCAGCGAGCAGCGCGGCACGAGTTCGATCAAGCTTGAGTGAAGCATGCGCGGCTCCTTCTGCAGTTTGGGCCGCTAATCATATATATATCCTTAATCTTTTCGGCGCGTGCGCAGCCGCTCGATCGGCACCAGCACCTCGCCGCCGCCTTCGCGCCGCGAGCTGCGCTCGCCAACTGCCCAGGCATGGCCGTGGACGACCTCAACGCTGATGCCCAACGGCCCGTTCCTGCCCAGCGCCTCGCCGCGCGATCGCACAACGGCGCCACGCGCACGGCCAGTGAGGCCGCGCGGCCGGCCCTGCGCGATGTTGCGCGAACCGCTGCCGCGAATTTCTCCGAGCAGCGCGGGCAGGTCGCGATAGGTGACGGTCAGTCGTTCCGCGTCCATGACCGGTTCCGCGAATCCCGCGCGCAGCAGCGCGTCGCCGTAGTCGTGCATGTCGATGAAGCGGTGCACGTGCGTGAAGGGGTCGACGCCGCGCCAGAGGTCGCGGACTTCCTTCAATGTATCCGGCCCGAGTGTCGTGAACGTGAACAGGCCCTTCGGCCGCAGCACGCGCGCGACCTCCGCGAGCACAACGTCCGGGTCATGACACCACTCGAGCAGCAGGTTGCTCAGCACGAGATCGAAAGACTGGCTCCGCAACGGCAGTCGGTGCGCGTCGGCGCCGACAGGCGAGAATTTGCGCAGGAAGCGCTGCTGGCTCGCGCTTGCGTGCAGCATCGCCAGCGATGAGTCCAGGGCAATGACTTGCGCGCCGGGATAGCGACGCTTCAGCTCGCGGCTTGCGTGACCGGTCCCCGCGCCCAGATCCAGCACGGCTGTCGGCTGCAGTCGCACGATGTCGAGCCGTTCCAGCAGGCGCGCGCGGATTTCTCCCTGCACGGCCGCGGCCGCGTCATACGTTCGGCTCGCGCGGTCGAACGAGCGCCGCACGCTGCGCGGGTCGAGGAAGAATTCATCCGACATCCCGCAGATGTTATCCGCTATCGGCCACCCTCATCCGCTGGCCGCCCACACCGCGCATGTGCTGCTCCGCGCGGATGCCGAGCTGCGCGAACAGCCCGCGATCGTGGTGCTCGGTGGGATTTTCGGTCGTAAGCAGCTTCTCGCCGTAGAAGATCGAGTTCGCGCCGGCCAGGAAACACAGCGCCTGCGTCTCGTCGCTCATGTCGCTGCGGCCGGCCGAAAGCCGGACGTACGATGCCGGCATCAGCAGCCGTGCCACCCCGATGACGCGCACGAAATCGAGCGGCTTCGGCTTCTCCGCGCCGTACAGCGGCGTACCGGGAACCTGCACGAGCTGGTTGATCGGCACGCTCTCTGGATGTTGCGGCAGCGTTGCAAGCGTGTGCAGCAGCTTCACGCGGTCCGTCTCGTCTTCGCCGAGCCCGAGAATGCCGCCGCAGCAGACGTTGATGCCCGCGTCCCGGACTGCCTGCAGCGTGTCGAGTCGATCCTGGTAGGTGCGCGTCGTGATCACCTTGCTGTAGTGACTCTCTGAGGTGTCGAGGTTGTGGTTGTAGTAGTCGAGCCCCGCATCCTTCAGCTCACGCGCCTGCTCGGGCGTGAGCATGCCGAGCGTCGCGCACGTTTCCATGCCGAGCTCGCGCACGGCTTTGATCATTGCGGCGATCTGCGTCAGCTGCTTTGGCTTCGGGCTGCGATACGCGGCGCCCATGCAGAAGCGCGTCGCGCCGTTCGCGCGTGCGATGCGCGCCTGGGCGAGAACTTCGTCCAGATCGAGCAGCGGTTCCGACTTCAGACCCGTCTCGAAGCGGATGCTCTGCGAGCAGTAGGCGCAGTCCTCGGGACAGGCGCCGGTCTTGATCGACAGCAGCGTGCTGACCTGGATTTCGTTCGGGTCGAAGTTGGCGCGATGCACGCGCTGCGCATGAAACAGCAGATCGGCGAACGGCAGTGCGAACAGCTCACGCACTTCCGCCAGCGACCAGTCGGTGCGGACTTCGCCGAGACGCGCGAGCAGGTGATTGGTCTGCGAGCGTTGCGTTTGGGTCATGAACGGCCTCGTTATTCGTACGCTGCCCGCGGCGCGGCGGGGCACACTGACTGTATGCCGTGCGCCAATCATCTCTGTCAACCGCGTTTCAGAAAATGGGTTGACAGAGGCCGGCGGCAGCTCGCGCGGGTGCTGTGGCCGACGAGCTGCATCCTCTGTGGCGGCGCGGGCTCGGAGGAGATGGACCTGTGCCGCGACTGCGCCGCAGATCTCGTGCGCAACGAGCCAGCGTGCACGGTGTGCGCTGAGCCGTTGCCAGGTGCGAGCGACGAGCCGCGCGTTTGCGGCGGGTGTCTGCGCGATCCACCGCCGTTCGCCAGCAGCTTCGTTCCGTTTCGTTATGCGTATCCGCTCGATCATCTCGTGCAAGGGCTGAAGTTCCGCAACGAGCTCGCATGCGGCCGCGTGCTCGGGCAACTCTTCGCAGGCTGCTTGTTCGCGCGTGGCGCGCCGTTACCGGAAGCGATCGTTCCGGTGCCGCTCGCGCCACGACGCTACCGACGGCGCGGGTACAACCAAGCGAGCGAACTGGCGTTGTCGATTCGACGCGTCACCGGTGTTGCCATCAGGTCGGACATCGCGATCCGTCAGTGCGAAACAGCGGAGCAGGCGGGACTCGATCGCAAAGCGCGACGCCGCAACGTCACTGGCGCGTTCGCAGCTGTCGCGCCGCTGCGCGCGCGTCACATCGCGCTCCTCGACGACGTCGTTACGACCGGCAGCACAGTGCGCGAGCTGGCAGAAGTCCTGCGGCTAGCGGGAGCGGAGCAGATCGAAGTCTGGGCGATCGCGCGGACCGAATTCAGCGGCTGAACAGATATTCGAGCGCGATGCCGATGAACACCGACATGCCGAAGTAGTTGTTGTTGAGGAATGCGCGGAAGCACTGCTCCGGCTTGCGCTCGCGAATCAGCAGTTGTTCGTACAAGGCGAACAGCGCCGCAGCCGCGAGCCCGATGCCATACCACAGCCCGAGCTTCAGCTCGCGGCCGGCGAGCCACAGCGCGAACAGGCTCATGAGCTGCATGATGCCGACGATGAAGCGATCCGCGTCGCCGAACAGGAGCGCGCTCGAGCGAATGCCGAGCTTGCGGTCGTCTTCGCGATCCGTCATCGCGTACATCGTGTCGTACGCCATCGTCCACAGCAGGCCCGCGAGGAACAGCACCCAGGGAAGCCGTTCCGCGACCGACCCCGTCTGCGCTGCGAACGCCATCGGGACCCCCCAGGTGAACGCCATCCCGAGATAGAACTGCGGAATCGGAAAGAAGCGCTTCATGAACGGATAGGTCACGACCAGCCCGGCGCCGATCAGCGTCAGCAGTTGCGTGAGCCGGTTCAGAGTCATCGCGATCCCGAGCGCGATCAGCCCCAGTCCCGCGCACAGCGCCAGCGCTTCGGCTGGATCGATCTGGCCCGTGACCAGCGGGCGGTTGCGCGTGCGCGCGACGTGACGGTCGAAATTGCGGTCCGCAAAATCGTTCATCGCGCAGCCGGCGGACCGCGTGAGCACCACGCCGAGCACGAAGACGACGAACACCCGCGGATCGGGATGGCCATTGGACGAAAGCCACAGCGCCCACAGCACCGGCCACAGCAGCAACCAGATGCCGATGGGCCGATCGAGCCGAGTCAGCTGCGCATAGCCGTGCAATCGGGCGCCGACTCCCGGCAGTACGTCGGTGACGAGCGCGGTCGCCGCGAGCTTGTGTTTGAGCCAGCGCAGCCGGTCGCGCAACGTGTAGGCCGGCCGCGGCGTGGTCACTGGCGGTATGTTGACCGGCGCGTTCGCGTTTGGCTCAGACTTTTCCAAATCGCTCCCCCTGTCCGATCCAGCGGCGCAAGAGCGGCGCTATGTTCGCTTCATTCTCTCTCAGCATCAATTCCGCGGCTTGCTGGACCTGCGGCAGCAGGTCGGCGTCGCGCACCAGGTCGGCCACGCGCATCTGCATCAGCCCGGTCTGCCGCGTGCCGAGCATTTCGCCGGGACCGCGCAGCTCCAGGTCGCGTCGCGAGATCTCGAAGCCGTCGTTGGTCGAGCGCATGACGCCGAGCCGCTCGCGCGCGACTTCGGTGAGCGGCGCGCGATAGAGCAACACGCACGTACTCTCGGCAGCGCCGCGACCGACGCGGCCACGCAGCTGATGCAGCTGCGCCAGACCCATGCGCTCGGCGTTCTCGATCACCATCAGGCTCGCGTTCGGCACGTCGACGCCGACCTCGATCACCGTGGTGGCGACCAGCAGATCGATCTTCGCTTCCTTGAAGCTCGTCATGATCGCGTCTTTCTCGCGCGGCGCCATGCGACCGTGCACGAGCGCGACCTTCAGCTCCGGCAGCGCTTCCGCAAGCGCGGCCACCGTCTCTTCCGCGGCCTGCGCGTTCAGCTGATCGGATTCCTCGACCAGCGGACAGACCCAATAGGCCTGACGCTTCTGGCGACACGCGTCGCGAATGCGCACGACGACTTCGTCGCGACGATTCTCCTGCAGCGCCACGGTCTTGACCGGCGTCCGGCCCGGCGGCAACTCATCGATGACCGAGACGTCGAGGTCGGCGTACGCGGTCATCGCGAGCGTTCTCGGGATCGGCGTCGCGGTCATGATCAGCTGATGCGGGAAGCGGCCGGTGAGGCGGCCCTTCTCGCGCAACAACAGCCGCTGGTGCACGCCGAAGCGATGCTGCTCGTCGACGATCACCAGGCCGAGCCGCTGGAACTCGACGCCTTCCTGGAACAACGCGTGCGTGCCGATCGCGACTTTGGCCGCACCCGACGCCAGATCAGCGAGCGCGCGGTTGCGTGCCGCCGCGTTGCGCTTGCCCGTGAGCAGCGTCAACGGCAGATCGAATGCGGCGAACCAGTTCGAGAAGTTGCGGCCGTGTTGCTCGGCGAGCAGTTCAGTCGGCGCCATCACGGCGGTTTGAAAACCTGCCTCCGCCGCACGCGCGGCGGCGAGTGCTGCCACAACTGTCTTGCCGCAACCCACATCGCCTTGCACGAGTCGCAGCATCGGACTGGACTGCGTGAGATCGCGCTCGATTTCCTGCCACGCGCGCAGCTGCGCGCGCGTCAGATCGAACGGCAACGAGTCGGCAAATCGTGCGACCAGCGACTGCGCGTCGCCGGCGGCGAACGCCCAGCCCGGATCGCGCTGAATTTCGCGGCGCAGCAGCCGCAGGCTGAGTTGATGCGCGAGCAGCTCTTCGAAAGCGAGACGGCGCTGCATCGGATGGCGACCGCTCGCGAGCAGATTGGTGTCCGCGTCGGGCGGCGGCCGGTGGACGAAGTCGATCGCGGCTCGCAGCGGCGGCAGATTCAACGGCTCGAGGACCGCTGGCGGAATCCAGTCGCGGACCGCGCGCTGTGACAGCTCGCGCAGCGCCATGCCCGTCAGTTGACGCAGGCGTCCTTGCTGGATGCCTTCGGTCAGCGGATAGATCGGCGTGAGCGTGTCGTCAGTCGCGCCGGCCTCCGCGACGATGCGTCGATACTCGGGATGCACGATCTCGGGGCCGCCGGGTCCGCGACGAATCTCGCCGAAGCAACGCAAGCGCGTGCCGCGCGCGAGTCCCTGCTGCTGCGAACCGGAGAAATGAAAGAAGCGCAGCGTCAATGAACCGGAGCCATCGCCGATTCGACACAGCAATTGGCGCCGGCCGCGAAATGCGACTTCGCTCAGCAGCACTTCGCCTTCTATCACCGCGCGCTCGCCGACGCGCAGCGAGCCGATCGGCACGACGCGAGTGCGGTCTTCGTAACGCAGCGGCAGCAGGAACAGCAGGTCCTGCACGGTCGTGATGTTGAGCCGGGCGAGTTTCTCGGCGAGCGATTCGCCGACGCCGCGCAGCGTCGTGACGGGGCGCAGCTCCGACGACTCAGCGGACGTGCGCTGCGTCGCCGGTGCGGTCACTCCAACTCCACCACAGCGTCGATTTCGACGCGCGCGCCCTTCGGCAGGCCTGCGACGGCGACCGTCACGCGCGCCGGATACGGCTCGGTGAAATACTCGGCCATCACTTTATTGAGCGCAGCGAAGTCGGCGAAGTCGAGGATGTACACAGTGACTTTCGTGACCTGCGCGAAGCTGCCGCCGGCCGCGCCGACGATCGCCTGCAGATTGTCGAACACGCGCCGCACCTGCACTTCCATCGGACCCTGCACCAGCTCGGCAGTCGCCGGATCGAGCGGGATCTGACCCGAGCAGTACACGGTGCTGCCGACTTTCACGGCCTGGGAATACGTACCAATGGCTTGCGGCGCGTTCGGGGACGCGATGATCGAACGGGGCATGGAACACTCCTGAATTTCTGGCCTCTGTTAAGCCAGCATGCGCGTGACGCGCAGCACTTCCGGCATTTTGCGCAGATTCTTGATGACGTGTGCAAGGTGCTTGCGGTCGCGCACCTGCAGATCGAAGACCAGCGTCGAAGCATCGCCGTCACGCTCGTCGACCGCGACATGCTCGATGTTGGTTTCAGTCGTCGCGATATTCGAGGCGATCGCCGCGAGCACGCCCATGCGATTCGCGACGTCGATGCGCACTTCCACGTTGAACAGACGATCGACGTTCGGCTGCCACGTTACCGACAACCACTTGTCCGGCTGCTTGCGATAGTTGCGCAGATTGCCGCACGCCTCGCGGTGAATCACGACGCCGCGGCCGCTCGACAGGTACGCCATGATCGGATCGTTCGGAATCGGGAAGCAGCAGCGCGCATAGCTCACGACCATGCCTTCCGTTCCGGCGATCGCGAGCGGCGCGCCGTGCGAGGGCTCGGTGCCGACTGCGATTGCATCTGCATCGGACGGCAGCAGCCGCCGTGCCACCAGCGGCGAGAGACGCTCGCCGAGACCGATGTGCTCGAACAGCTCTTCCGCACTCTTGAGATTGAATTCCGTCGCGACGTTCTGCAGCCGATCCTCCGGCACCTTCTTCAGCGCGACGTCGAGATCGGCGAGCGCTTGCGTCAGCAGCCGCTTGCCCAACTCGACCGCCTCGGAGTGCTTCAGACCCTTCAAGTAGTGACGGATTGCCGCGCGCGCCTTCGCGGTAACGACGAAGTTCACCCACGCGGGATTCGGCGTCGCGCCTTTCGCCGTGATGATCTCGACCGTCTGACCGTTACGCAGCGGCGTGCGCAGCGGCACGAGCCGGCGATCGACCTTGGCCGCGACGCAGTGATTGCCGATATCGGTGTGCACCGAGTACGCGAAGTCGACGGCGGTCGCGTTGCGCGGCAGGCGACGAATTTCGCCGCGCGGCGTGAACACGTACACCTTGTCCGGGAACAGGTCGAGCTTGACGCTCTCCATGAATTCTTCGGAGCTGCCGCCGTGCGGCATCTCCATCAGGTGCTGCAGCCACTCGCTCGCGCGATCGCGATACGACTTGCCCTGATCCTCACCAGTCTTGTACTGCCAGTGCGCCGCTATGCCCGACTCGGCAATGCGATGCATGTCGTCGGTGCGAATCTGCACTTCGATCGGCATGCCGTTCGGCCCGAACAGCGTCGTGTGCAGCGACTGGTAACCGTTGATGCGCGGGATCGCGATGTAATCCTTGAAGCGGCCCGGCATCGGCCGATACAGGCCGTGCACGAGGCCGAGAGCGCGATAGCAGGTGTCGACTGCGTCGACGACGATACGGAAACCGAACACGTCGACGATCGACGCCAGCGGCGCGCGCTTGCGGCGCATCTTCTGATAGACGCTATAGAGGTGCTTCTCGCGGCCTTCAACGCGGCCCTTCACGCCGGCCTTCTCCAGCGCGCTGCGTAAGTTGTCGGCGATCTTGCCGACGAACTGCTTCTGATTGCCGCGCGCGCGCTTCAGCGCCTTCTCGATGATGCGGTGCCGGCCCGGATACAGCGCCTTGAAGCCGAGCTCCTCGAGCTCAGACTTGATCGAGTGAATGCCGAGGCGGTTGGCGATCGGCGCGTAGATCTCCAGCGTCTCGCGCGCCACGGTGCGGCGCTTCGCCGGCGGCACCGAGCCGAGCGTGCGCATGTTGTGCGTGCGGTCCGCGAGCTTGACCATGATGACGCGGATGTCGCGCACCATCGCCAGCAGCATCTTGCGGAAGCTTTCGGCCTGCGCCTCGGCGCGGCTGCGAAACTGGATGTGATCCAGCTTGGAGACGCCGTCGACCAGCTCGGCGACGTCGGCGCCGAAGCGCTCGGCGATCTCGTCCTTGGCGGTCGGCGTGTCCTCGATGACGTCGTGCAGGATCGCCGCGATGATCGTCGGCGCATCCATGCGCAGGTCGGCCAGCAGGTCGGCTACGGCGACGGGATGGGCGATGTACGGCTCGCCGGACAGGCGCTTCTGGCCTTCATGCGCCTCCGCACCAAATTCATAGGCGTCGCGGACGCGATCGACCTGCGCCGGCGGCAGGTACGTTTCGAGCTTGTTGAGGAGCTGCGTGACCCCGATCGAGCGTCTTCCAGTCGGCAGCAGCCCCAGGATGGAAGACGCGTAGTCCATGACTGCGACCGTCAGGTCGACCGGATGGGGGGTGGATCAGTCTCCCAACCCGAGGTGCGGGGCGCGCAGCTCGCCGGACATTTCGATTTCCGGCATCTGCTCTACCTGCGGCCGCTCGGCTTCTTCGAGAATCTCGGGTCCGATGTGGCCGGCTGCGATTTCGCGCAGCGCCACGACTGTGGACTTGTCGTTTTCCCAGTCCACCGTCGCCTCGGCGCCATTGGCCAGCTTGCGCGCGCGCTTCGCGGCAACCAGAACCAGTTGGAACAGGTTGGGCACCTGGTGCAGACAATCCTCGACGGTGATACGAGCCATGAGCGAAAAACCTTCGGATCGGGAACAGCGGGTTGGGCAGTATACACCGGGATCCTGCAGTTCCTGTACCATCCGCGCCCTGTCGGAACTGGGAGCGGATATGAAGGTGCGAGCGGCGGCGGTCGCGATCTGGGTGGCGGTCGGGCTCGTCGGCACGGCCGTGAGTGCGCACGCCGCGGACGGGGATGCAAAGCGGGGCAAGGTCCTTGCTTATACCTGCCATGGCTGCCATGGCGTGCCGGACTACAAGAATGCGTTCCCGAACTACAGCGTGCCGAAGCTCGGCGGCCAGAACGCTCAGTACCTGATCAACGCCCTGAACGGCTACGCCGGGGGCGATCGCCCCCACCAGACCATGCACGCGACGGCCTCGACGCTGTCCGAGCAGGATCGCGCCGATATCGCCGCCTTCCTGCAGGCCGAAGTCGTTCAGCCGAGCAAGCAGGTCGTCGGCACGCCGCCGCCGACCACGCAGACCTGTGTCTCGTGCCACGGCTCCGACGGCGCGAAGACGATCGGACCCGAGTACCCGATCCTCGCCGGGCAGCACCCCGATTACATCGTGCATGCCCTCGAGGACTACAAGAGCGGCAAGCGCAAGAACCCGATCATGGCCGGCATCGTCGCCGGCGTGGACGCGAAGGATTTCGAAGCGATCGCCGAGTTCTTCGGCCAGCAGCACGGCCTGTGCAGCACCGACGAGCTGCGCAAGCACGACAAGTGCGTCCGCGACAGTGAATAGCTTCCGCGCCTTCCGCATCCACCAGGACGGCAAGCAGATTGCCCCGCGCCTGGAGACGATCGGGCTGAGCGATCTCGGTCCGGGCGACGTGGTCGTCAAGGTCAGCCACTCGACGATCAACTACAAAGACGCGCTCGCGGCCACCGGCGCCGGCAAGATCCTGCGCAAGTACCCGCTCGTCGGGGGCATCGACCTCGCCGGCGAAGTCGTCTCCTCCGAGCACCCCGAATTCAAGCCGGGACAGAAAGTCCTGGTGAATGGCTGCGGTCTGTCCGAGACCCACGACGGCGGTTACGCCGAGTACGCGCGCGTGCAGGGTGACTGGGTCGTGCCGATCCCTGCCGGGCTCAGCGAGTTTCAGTGCATGGCAATCGGGACGGCCGGTTACACCGCTGCGCTCGCGATCCATCGCATGGAGCAGAACGGCCAGCGTCCGGAGGGCGGCGACATCGTCGTCACCGGCGCGACCGGCGGTGTCGGCAGTGTCGCAATCGACATGCTCGCGGGCCGCGGCTACAAGGTCGTGGCGCTGACGGGCAAGCAAGCCTCGACACCGTATCTGGAAAAGCTCGGCGCCAGCCGCGTTTTGTTGCGCGAAGGGCTCAATCTCGGCTCGCGGCCGCTCGAAGAAGCACAGTGGGGCGGCGCGATCGACAATCTCGGCGGCGACGTGCTCGCCTGGCTGGCGCGAACCACCAACTTCTGGGGCAACATCGCCAGCATCGGCCTCGCAGCGAGCGCGGAGCTGAAAGGCACGGTCGTGCCGTTCATCCTGCGTGGCGTGAATCTGCTCGGCATCAACTCTGTCTACACGCCCCGACCGCTGCGTCTCGCGGTCTGGCAGCGTATCGCGAGCGACCTGAAGCCGCGTCACCTGGACGCAATCGTCACGCGCACTCTCAGTCTCGACGAGCTGCCGCAAGCGTTCGAGCCGTACGTCAAAGGTGCGGTCACCGGGCGCGCGGTGGTCAAGATCGGTTGACGTGTCCAGCGACGTTCTGATGGCTGGCGCCGCGGAGCTCGGCATTCCGCTGAGCGGCGAGCAGGCGGGCCAGTTGTTGCGACTCCTCGACGAGCTCGACGACTGGAACCAGCGCATGAATCTGACTGCGATCCGCGAACGCGGTCAGCAGATCACCAAGCACCTGCTCGACAGTCTCTCCATCCACAGTCACCTGCGCGGCACGCGCATCGCGGATATCGGCACGGGCGCTGGTTTTCCCGGCCTGCCGCTCGCGGTCGCGCTGCCTCAGCTCGATCTCACGCTGGTCGACTCGACCGCGAAGAAGCTCAAGTTCGTCGAGCACGTTGCGCAGACTCTCGGCTTGCGCAACGTGCAAACGGTGCACACGCGCGCCGAAGACTATCGACCGCAAGAGCGCTTCGACTGTGTCGTGTCGCGCGCTGTCGGGCCGATCGAGACGTTCGTGAAGTGGTCAGGACATCTAAGCGTCGGCGGCGGGCGACTACTCGCGATGAAAGGTCGTTACCCGACGGATGAGCTGGAGCACATTCCGAACGGATGGAAACTTGCGACGGTCCATCGGCTTAACATCCCAGGTCTGGACGAGCAGCGGCATCTTGTGGAACTCTGCCGCAGCCACGACAGAGCCTGAGGCCGGCACCGACTCATCCGCTTCAGTCATGCACCGCATTCTCGCAATCACCAATCAGAAAGGCGGCGTCGGGAAGACGACCACGAGCGTCAATCTCGCTGCCTCGCTTGCAGCGACGAAGCGACGCGTGCTGCTCGTCGACATCGATCCGCAAGGCAACGCAACGATGGGTTGCGGCGTCGACAAGCGCACGGTCGAACGCTCGACGACCGACGTGCTGCTCGGCGACTGCGATGCGAACGCGGCGTTGCTCGAGCTCGAATACGCACCCTTCAAGTTGATGCCCGCGAATCAGGACCTGGTTGCTGCGGAAGTGCAGCTCATGGGCAAGGCCGGCTGCGAATCACGACTGCGCGACGCGCTGCAGCCCGTGCGCGAGCAGTTCGACATCGTGCTCATCGATTGTCCGCCGGCGCTGAACATGCTCACCGTGAACGCGCTCGTCGCCGCCGAAGGCGTCCTCATCCCCATGCAGTGCGAGTACTACGCGCTGGAGGGGCTCACCGCGCTGGTCGACACGATCGAACAGATCAAGGCCGGTCCGAATCCCGGCCTGGAGATCCACGGCATCCTGCGCACCATGTTCGATCCGCGTAACAACCTCGCCAACGAAGTATCGGCGCAGCTCGTCGAGCACTTCCGCGAGAAGGTGTTTCGCACGATCATTCCTCGCAACGTGCGGCTGGCGGAAGCCCCGAGTTACGGCAAGCCGGCACTGCATTACGATCGCGAGTCGCGGGGGGCGCTCGCCTACCTGGCGCTCGCGGGGGAAATGATCCGGCGTGATGACGGCGACTACGCGGCTGCGGCTGCGGGCAGCGACGTCGTCGCGCAGTAACTCGCACTGAAATTCCGGACAAACAAGAATGGCAATCATGGGGACGACCAAACGACGAAGCCTCGGCCGTGGACTGGGCGCACTGCTCGGTCAGCCCGAGCCGGACGATGAGTCCCCGGTCGTCACCAAGCTGCACTCCGACGAGGAGCTGCTGAAGGTGCCGGTCGACCTGCTCCAGCGCGGCAAATATCAGCCGCGCATCGACATGCGGCCCGAAACGCTGCAGGAGCTGGCCGACTCGATCAAAGCGCAAGGTGTCGTACAGCCTATCATCGTGCGACCGATCGATACGCCGGAAGGTGCCGGGCACGCACGCTACGAAATCATCGCTGGCGAGCGCCGCTGGCGCGCCGCGCAGCTGGCCGGCCTGCACGAGATTCCGGCCGTCGTCCGCCGCGTCGCCGATGACGCCGCGATCGCGATGGCGCTGATCGAGAACATCCAGCGCGAGAACCTGAATCCGCTGGAAGAAGCACGGGCGCTGGATCGCCTGATCACCGAATTCGACATGACGCATGCGACGGCTGCCGAGGCCGTCGGCCGTTCGCGCGCGGCCGTCTCCAATCTGCTGCGCCTGCTGGAGCTTACCGACGAGGTAAAGGCCCTGGTCGAGCAGCGCGAGCTGGAAATGGGTCATGCGCGTGCCCTGCTCGGGCTCGAAACGCGGCGGCAGCAGGCGGAAGTCGGCGCGCTGGTCGCCAAGAAGAAGCTGTCGGTGCGGGAAACCGAGGCGCTGGTCAAACGGCTCACCACGCAGCCGCAAGCTGCGGCCGAGGAGAGCGCGTCGCGCGTCGATCCGAACATCCGCAAGCTGGAAAGCCAGTTGAGCGAGAAGCTGGGCGCCAAAGTCGCCGTGCAACACACGGCTTCGGGCAAGGGCAAGCTGGTGATCAGCTATCACTCGCTCGACGAGCTCGACGGGATCATCGACCACATCCGCTGAGCGGTTTCTGTAAAGCGCCCGGCCCGCCCGAAGTTTCTCTATCTCTTTGTTGAAGCAGCGAGAATCGCTGCGTATAATGCGCCGCCTTTTCCGGCCGGGCACACATCTCGGCTGGCATTTTCTTCGGGTCGAAACAATGCCACACGTGCCGATCGCTCGGCTGCAAGCACGGTGGCATTTTTGTTGTCCGTGAGTACCAACGTTCTTGCAGCCGGCGCGCGCCAGTCAGTACGAATTCTGCTGTGGCAGGCGTTGTGGAGCGGAGCGCTCGCCACAATATTTGCGGTGACGCTCGGCACGAAGGCCGCGGTGTCGGCGCTGGTGGGCGGCGGCATCGGCCTGGTCTGGACGGTGTACATGGCGTTGGTGCTGTTCAAGCACAGCCTGACGCACGGCGTGCGCCTGAGTGCGATCAGTTTTTTCGCAGGATGGCTGTTCAAGGTCGTGGTGACGGTCAGCCTGCTGGTGATCGTGCTGCGGTCCCGGATGTTCGTGCCGCTGGCCGTGCTGGTGGGCTTGTTCGGCGCGATGGTGGCGTACTGGGCTTGGTTCGTGTTCGGGAAGAAGTATGCGAATGATGCTGATGGCAAGTGAGAGCGGGGGCGAGCACGGCGGCGGCGAAGGTCTGTCCGGCTACATCGCTCACCATCTGCATCACCTGTCGAGCAAGGAACAGCATTCGATCTTCGATCTGAGCATCGTCCACTGGGACACGCTGTTCTTCTCGCTGCTGTGCGCGGCCCTCGTGCTGGTGCTCCTGCGCATCGCCGCCTCGCGCGCCACTCCCGGCGTTCCCGGCAAATTCCAGACTGCGGTCGAAATGCTGGTGGAGATGGTCGAAGAGCAGGCCAAGGCGATGGTTCACGGCTCGCTCAAGTACATCGCGCCGCTGGCGCTGACGGTATTCGTCTGGGTGGCGGTGATGAACGCCATCGACCTGCTGCCGGTCGACTGGTTTCCGACGGCGGCGAAGAAGCTCGGCGTCCCCTACCTGCGTCCGCTGCCCACGGCCGATCTGAACCTGACCTTCGGTCTGGCACTCGGCACGCTGATTCTGGCCTTCTACTACAGCGTCAAGATCAAAGGGCTCGGCGGTTTCCTGCACGAGCTGGTCGCCGCACCGTTCGGCAGTGCGAAGATGACGCTGAACCCTCTCACGTGGATTGCGGCGCTGCTGCTGGCACTCGCCAACCTGCTGTTCAACATGATCGAGTACGTCGGCCGCACCTTCTCACATGGCATGCGACTGTTCGGCAACATGTACGCGGGCGAGCTGATCTTCTTCCTGATCGCCGGCCTGGGCGGCAGCATGACCATCGTCGGCATCGGCCTGCACCTGGTCACCGGCACGGCCTGGGCGATTTTCCACATCCTGATCGTGCTGCTGCAGGCGTTCATCTTCATGATGCTGACGCTCGCGTACATCGGCCAGGCTCATGCGCACCACTGACACTCTCGGCTTAAATCCCAGTTTCATCCTCGGAGAACTCTCATGACGGACGTCGGCTTTGTTGCTCTTGCTTGCGGTTTGATCATCGGTATCGGCGCGCTCGGCGCCTGCATCGGCGTGGGTCTCATGTCGGGCAAGTACATCGAAGCCTCGGCGCGCCAGCCGGAGCTGATGAACACCCTGCAGACCAAGGTCTTCCTGCTGCTCGGCCTGATCGACGCGTCGTTCATCATCGGCGTGGGTATCGCGCTGTGGTTCGCGACCGCCAATCCGTTCGTCAAGTAACTCCGCGCGGATTCGAACGAGGCTGATCGTTCCATGAATCTCAACGCAACACTGTTCATCCAGACGATCGTGTTCGTGATCCTCGGCTGGGTCACGATGAAGTTCATCTGGCCGCCGCTGATCGCGGCTATCGAAGCACGCCAGCGCAAGATCGCCGACGGGCTGATCTCGGCCGAGAAGGCCGAGAAGAGCCTCGCGGAAGCGAAGGCCAGCGCGACCGACATCATCAAGGATGCGCGCGTGCAGGCGAACAAGATCGTCGAGCAGGCCAACCGCCGTTCGAACGAGCTGGTCGATGAAGCGCGCGGCACTGCGATCGCGGAAGGTCAGCGCTTGCTGGCCGATGCGCGCAGCGAAGTGGCGCTCGAGTCGAACCGTGCACGCGAGCAGCTGCGACGCGAAGTCGCGCTGATCGCAGTCGCCGGCGCCGGCAAGCTGCTCGGTCGCGAGATCGACGCCAAGACGCACGCCGATCTGCTGGACAAGCTCGCGCTCGAGATCGAGCAGGGCTAAAGGCGCGCACGACATGGCCGAAAAAGTCACGCTCGCACGACCGTACGCCAGGGCTGCCTTCGAGGCAGCGAGTGACAGCAAAGACTTCGCTCGCTGGTCGGAGATGCTCGCGGCTGCCGCGGCAACTGTTGCCGACGAGCGCGTGGTCAAACTGCTGTCGAGCCCGCGCGTGCAGCCGTCCGACCTGGTGGAGCTGATCGCCGAAGCGAGTCGCGCCGACCAGCACGGCCGCAACTTCCTCAACACGCTGGCGCTGAACCGCCGGCTCGCCGTGCTTCCCGAGGTGGCGGCGATTTACGAGGAATTGCGGGCCGAGGTCGAGAACATCGCTGACGTGCACATCACGTCGGCCGTGGCGCTCGACGAAGCGCAGCGCACGCGGCTGGCTACGGCGCTGAAGAAGCGATTGAAGCGTGAAGTGCGGCTGCACTGCGCAGTCGACGCCGGTCTGATCGGCGGCGCCGTGGTGCGCACGGGCGATTTCGTCATCGACGGCTCGCTCAAGGCGCGCCTCGAGCGGCTCGCCACCCAAATAATGCATTGAGAGAAGGTGTCAGGCTGAAGCCTGACCCACACCAGAGGTTATAGCGACCATGGCGATTAAGGCATCCGAAATCAGCGATCTGATCAAGGCGCGTATCGAGAAATTCGCGAGCGCCTCCGAGGAGCGCAACATCGGCACGGTCGTCACCGTGACCGACGGTATCGTGCGCGTCCACGGCCTGGCCGATGCGAAGTACGGCGAAATGCTGGAATTCCCGGGCGGCAGCTTCGGCCTGGCGCTGAACCTGGAGCAGGACTCGGTCGGCGCAGTCGTGCTCGGCGAGTACAAGCACATCACGGAAGGCGACACGGTGAAGACCACCGGCCGCATTCTCGAAGTGCCGGTCGGCGAAGGCCTGCTCGGCCGCGTCGTCGACTCGCTCGGCAAGCCGATCGACGGCAAGGGCGAGATCAAAGCGGATCACAACGCACCGATCGAGCGCGTTGCGCCCGGCGTGGTGTTCCGTAAGTCGGTGAGCCAGCCGGTGCAGACCGGTTACAAGGCCGTCGACTCGATGGTGCCGATCGGCCGCGGCCAGCGCGAGCTGATCATCGGCGACCGCCAGACCGGCAAGACCGCGCTGGCGATCGACACGATCATCAATCAGAAGAACAGCGGCATTAAGTGCATCTACGTCGCTGTCGGCCAGAAGCAGAGCTCGATCGCCAACGTCGTGCGCAAGCTCGAAGAGCACGACGCGATGAAGCACACGATCATCGTCGCTGCTTCCGCCTCGACGCCCGCTTCGATGCAGTACCTCGCGCCGTACGCCGGCTGCGCGATGGGCGAGTTCTTCATGGATCGCGGCGAAGACGCGCTGATCATTTATGACGACCTCACCAAGCAAGCGTGGGCGTATCGCCAGATTTCGCTGCTGCTGCGCCGTCCGCCGGGCCGCGAAGCGTATCCGGGCGACGTGTTCTACCTGCACTCGCGTCTGCTCGAGCGCTCGGCGCGCGTCAACGAGGAATACGTCGAGAAGAAGACCGGCGGCAAGGTCAAGGGCAAGACCGGCTCGCTGACCGGCCTGCCGATCATCGAGACGCAGGCGGGCGACGTCACCGCGTTCGTGCCGACCAACGTCATCTCGATCACCGACGGCCAGATCTTCCTCGAAGGCGATCTGTTCAACTCCGGTATCCGTCCTGCCATGAACGCCGGCATCTCCGTGTCGCGCGTCGGCGGCGCGGCGCAGACCAAGCTGATCTCCAAGCTGTCCGGCGGCATCAAGCTGTCGCTGGCGCAGTTCCGCGAGCTGGCGGCGTTCTCGCAGTTCGCCTCCGACCTCGACGAGTCGACCCGCAAGCAGCTCGAGCGCGGTCAGCGCGTCACCGAGCTGATGAAGCAGAAGCAGTACGCGCCGATGTCGGTCGCCGAAATGGCGCTGTCGATCTATGCCGTCAACAACGGTTACATGGACAAGTGCGAGATCAAGAAGATCGGCGCGTTCGAAGCGGGCCTGCAGGCATTCGCCAAGACCAACTACAAGCAGCAGATGGACGCGATGCAGGCGAACCCGGTGCTGTCGCCGGAGAACGAAGCGACGCTGAAGAAAATCTCGGAAGAATTCGCCGCCACCGGGACGTACTGAAGCATGCCGGGCGTAAAAGAAATCCGGGTGAAGATTGCGAGCTTCAAGAGCACGCAAAAGATCACCAAGGCGATGCAGATGGTCGCCGCCAGCAAGATGCGCAAAGCGCAGGATCGCATGCGTGCCACGCGCCCGTACTCGGAGCGTATCCGCCGCGTGATCGGCCACCTGCGTAAAGCGAACCCGGACTTCCGCCATCCGTTCCTGGTCGAGCGCGAAGCCAAGGCGGTAGGCTTCATCATCATCTCCACCGATCGCGGTCTGTGCGGCGGCCTGAACGTCAACATGTTCAAGGCCGTGCTCGCGGCGATGCGCGAGTGGCAGGACCGCGGCGCGCCGATCTCGCTGTGCCTGGTCGGCTCGAAGGCCGTGCAGTTTTTCCGCCGTCTCGGCAATACCAAGACGCTCGGCACGGTTACGCACCTCGGCGATCGTCCGCACATCGCGGACTTGATCGGCACCGTCAAGGTGATGCTCGACATGTATCGCGAGGGCAAGCTCGATCGCGTGTTCCTGGTGAACAACGAGTTCGTGAACACGATGAGCCAGCGTCCGGCCGTGCGTCAGCTGCTGCCGGTCGTCACCGAAGACGAAGACAAGCTGCAGAAGCTGTGGGACTACATCTACGAGCCTTCTGCGGGCGAGCTGCTCGACGGCGTGCTGATGCGCTACATCGAGTCGCAGGTTTACCAGGGCGCGGTCGAGACCGTCGCCTGTGAAATGTCCGCGCGCATGGTGGCGATGAAGAGCGCCACCGACAACGCCGGCAAGCTGATCGATGAATTGCAGCTGATCTACAACAAGGCACGCCAGGCCGCGATCACCAAGGAGATCAGCGAGATCGTGGGCGGCGCGGCCGCGGTTTGAGCGAGGAAACGAGCAACATGTCTACGCAAGTGTCCACCGGCAAGATCGTGCAAATCATCGGCGCGGTCATCGACGTGCAGTTTCCGCGCGAGCACATCCCGAACGTCTACGAGGCGCTCAAGCTCGAGGACGTCGATCTGACGCTCGAAGTGCAGCAGCAGCTCGGCGACGGCGTCGTGCGTACGATCGCCATGGGCGTGTCGGAAGGTTTGCAGCGCGGCCTGACGGTCAAGGCGACGGGCGCACCGATCTCGGTGCCGGTCGGCCAGGCAACGCTTGGCCGCATCATGGACGTGCTCGGCGCGCCGCAGGACGAGCGCGGCCCGGTGCAGGCGAAGGAGTACCTGCCGATCCACCGCCCCGCGCCGTCGTATGACGAGCAGGCCGGCGGCCAGGAGCTGCTGGTCACGGGCATCAAGGTCATGGATCTGCTCATGCCGTTCGCGAAGGGCGGCAAGATCGGCCTGTTCGGCGGCGCCGGCGTCGGCAAGACCGTCAACATGCTCGAGCTGATCAACAACATCGCGAAACAGCACGCCGGTCTGTCGGTGTTCGCCGGCGTCGGCGAGCGTACTCGCGAAGGCAACGACTTCTATCACGAGATGATGGAAGCGGGCGTCATCGACAGCAAAGACCTGTCGAAGTCGAAGGTCGCGATGGTGTACGGCCAGATGAACGAGCCGCCGGGCAACCGTCTGCGCGTCGCGCTCACCGGCCTGACGATGGCCGAGTATTTCCGCGACGAGAAGGGCGAGTCGGGCAAGGGCCGCGACGTGCTGCTGTTCATCGACAACATCTACCGTTACACGCTCGCCGGCACCGAAGTGTCCGCGCTGCTGGGCCGCATGCCCTCGGCGGTGGGTTACCAGCCGACGCTCGCCGAAGAGATGGGCGTTCTGCAGGAGCGCATCACCTCGACGAAGACCGGCTCGATCACGTCGATTCAGGCCGTGTACGTCCCGGCGGACGACCTGACCGACCCGTCGCCCGCAACGACGTTCGCCCACCTCGACGCGACCGTCGTGCTCTCGCGTCAGATCGCGTCGCTCGGCATCTACCCCGCGGTAGATCCGCTCGACTCGACCAGCCGCCAGCTCGATCCGCTGGTCGTCGGCGAAGAACACTACAACGTTGCGCGCGGCGTGCAGGCCGTTCTGCAGCGTAACAAGGAGCTGCAGGACATCATCGCGATTCTCGGCATGGACGAGCTGTCGGAAGACGACAAGCGCACCGTGTACCGCGCGCGCAGAATTCAGCGCTTCCTGTCGCAGCCGTTCAACGTCGCGAAGGTGTTCACCGGTCAGGACGGCAAGATCGTATCGCTGAAGGACACGATCGCGGGCTTCAAGGGCATTCTCGCCGGCGAGTACGATCACCTGCCCGAGCAGGCGTTCTACATGGTCGGCAACATCGAAGAAGCAATCGCCAAGGCGAAGACGCTGCAATGAGGTGTCAGGCTGAAGCTGCTGCGCATGGATGCGCGAATGCCGCGGGCGCAGGATGCGCTGGAGCGGCCTGACCCACACGAGAAACTCGATGGCAACAATCCACGTCGACATAGTGAGTGCAGAAGGCGAGATCTTCTCGGGCGAAGCCTCGATGGTCATCGTGCCTGCGGCCATGGGCGACATCGGCATCGCGCCACGTCACGCGCCGTTGTTGACCACGCTCCGGCCGGGCGAAATCCGCGTGCAGGTGCCCGACGGCGAAGAGCAGTTCTTCTTCGTTTCGGGCGGCGCGATCGAGATCCAGCCGCACCTCGTGACCGTGCTCGCGGACACGGCGCTGCGCGCTCACGATCTCGACGAAGCAGCGGCCTCGGCTGCGAAACAGCGCGCCGAAGAAGCGTTGCGGAATCGCGGCACGGCGGTCGAAGTCGCCGAAGCGCAGGCCGAGCTGGCCCGCGCGGCTGCGCAGCTCCGCGCGATTGAGAAGCTGCGCAAGATCAAACAATAGGATCCGGGCGTACACTGCGCCCCATGCCTCTTTCGATCGTCATCCTGGCCGCCGGTCAGGGCAAGCGCATGAAGTCGAACCTGCCGAAGGTGCTGCAACCTTTGGCGGGCCAGCCGATGCTCTCCCATGTCATTGCGACCGCGAAGGCGCTGCGCGCCGACGCGATTCACGTCGTCTACGGCCACGGCGGCGAGCAGGTGAAGCAGGCGCTCGCGAGCGAGCCGGTCAATTGGGTGCTGCAGGCCGAGCAGCTCGGCACCGGTCACGCCGTTGCGCAGGCAATTCCGGCGATTCCCGACGATCATCAGGTGCTCATCCTGTTCGGGGATGTGCCGTGCGTTCGCGTGCCGACGTTGCAGCAGCTCACCGCTGCAGGCGCCGATGGACTCGGCCTGCTCACGGTGATCCTCGCCGACCCGAGCGGTTATGGCCGCATCGTGCGCGACACCGCCGGCAGCGTCGTGCGCATCGTCGAACAGAAAGATGCGAACACCAAAGAGCGCGCGATCAGCGAAATCAACACCGGTCTGATGAGCGCGCCCGCGCAGCTGATGCGCAAGTGGCTCGCGGCGCTGAAGAACGACAATGCGCAAGGCGAGTACTACCTCACTGACGTCGTTGTCATGGCCGTGCGCGAGCGTGTGCGTGTCGGCGCAGTGATCTGTCCCACCGAGGTGGAGGTACTGGGTGTGAACGACAAAGTACAGCTGGCCCAACTGGAAGCGACGCTGCGTGCCGAGCGTGCCAACACACTGATGCTCGAAGGCGTCACGCTCGCCGATCCAGCGCGCGTCGACATTCGCGGCCAGGTGAGCGTCGGGCGCGATGTGTTCATCGACGTCAACGTCGTCATGGTCGGCACTGTCGAGCTCGGCGACCGCGTGCGCATCGGCCCGAATTGCTACTTGAAGGACTGCCGCATCGGCGCGGACACCGAGCTGCATCCGAATTGCGTCATCGACCGCTCCGTCATCGGTGCGAAATGCTCGATCGGTCCGTTCGCGCGCCTGCGGCCCGAGTGCGTGCTGCACGACGAGGTGCACATCGGCAATTTCGTCGAAGTGAAGAAGAGCGAGATCGGCGTCGGCAGCAAGGCCAACCATCTCACCTACATCGGCGACGCAACCGTCGGCAGCAAGGTGAACGTCGGCGCGGGCACGGTGACCGTGAACTACGACGGCGCAAACAAGCACCGCACCGAGATCGGCGACAACGCGTTCATCGGCTCGGGCTCGATGCTGGTCGCGCCGGTGAAGATCGGCACGGGCGCCAATACCGCCGCCGGCTCCACGATCACGAAGGACGCCCCGCCCGGCAAGCTGACGATCGCCCGCTCCAAGCAGGTCACGATCGACGGCTGGAAACGCCCCGAGAAAAAGAAGTAAGGCTGGTTAGCGCCCTGTAGGTGGGGTCTTTAGTCTGACATCTGTACTTAAGACCGTGATCCGCGGCAATTTTTACCAGCCCTCACAGCGGTACAATGCGCCCCTGAAATTTCGGGTCCAGGGGTCACTTCATGTGCGGAATCGTCGGCGCGATCGCTGATCGAAACATCGTTCCCATCCTGATCGAGGGCCTGCGCCGTCTGGAATACCGCGGTTACGACTCGGCCGGCGTCGCCATCCTCAACGGCAGCGGCGAGGTGCGCCGCCTGCGCACAGTCGGCAAGGTCCGGATGCTCCAGGACGCGCTGAACGAAACGCCGGTCGATGGTCATCTCGGCATCGCGCACACGCGCTGGGCGACGCACGGCGTGCCCTCCGAGCGCAACGCGCATCCCCACATCTCGCGCGACGGCATCGCGATCGTTCACAACGGCATCATCGAGAATCACGAGGAGCTGCGCGACGAGCTCTCCAGGCTCGGCTACACGTTCACCTCGGAGACCGACACCGAAGTCATCGCGCATCGCATTCACTATCACAAGCAGAAGCTCGGCGATCTGTTCCGCGCGGTGCGCGCCACGGTCGCGGAGCTCGAAGGTGCGTACGCGCTCGCCGTGCTCTCGCAGGATTCTCCGGAGACCATCCTGCTCGCGCGCGCGGGCTGCCCCGTCGTCATCGGCGTCGGCAACAACGAGAACTTCGTCGCGTCGGATGTCGCGGCGCTGCTGCCCGTCACGCGCCAGTTCATCTTCCTCGAAGAGGGCGATGTCGCGGAGATCCGTCGTCAGAGCGTGCGCATCCTCGACAGCGAGGGCAACACCGCACAACGTCCGGTGAAGCAGAGCTCGCTGTCCGCCGACGCTGCGGAGAAAGGCGAGTACGCCCACTACATGCTCAAGGAAATTCACGAGCAGCCGCGCGCGATCGCGCAGACACTCGAAGAGCGCGTTGCCGGCGGCAAGTTGCTCGAAGCTGCATTCGGCCCGCTCGCGACCGAGGTATTCCGTCGCACCGAAGCCGTACAAATCGTCGCGTGCGGAACCAGCTATCACGCTGGCGCCGTCGCGAAGTACTACATCGAGCAGATCGCGCGCCTGCCATGCTGGGTCGAGATCGCGAGCGAGTATCGCTATCGCAATCCGGTCGTGCCGAAGAACACGCTGTTCGTGTCGATCTCGCAGTCAGGCGAGACGGCAGACACGCTCGCCGCGCTGCGCATGGCGAAACAGTCGGGTTATCTGTCGAGCCTGTCGATCTGCAACGTGCCGGAAAGCTCGCTGGTGCGCGAATCCGAGCTCGTGCTGCTCACACGCGCGGGTCCGGAGATCGGCGTCGCGTCGACCAAAGCATTCACGACCCAGCTCACCGCGCTCGGCATGCTGGTGATCGCGCTTGCGAAGTTCCACGGCACCGACGCCGAGCGTGAGCGCGGCCTGGTGCAGCGGCTCATCGAAATTCCCGGGCTGATCGAGAAGACGCTGCATCTCGACGACCAGATCCGCGAGCTGGCGAAGCGCTTCGCCGACAAGCATCACGCGCTGTTCCTCGGCCGCGGCCAGATGCATCCGATCGCGATGGAAGGCGCGCTGAAGCTCAAGGAGATCTCGTACATCCACGCCGAGGCGTATCCGGCCGGCGAGCTGAAGCACGGTCCGCTGGCGCTGGTCGACGCAGACATGCCGGTCGTGACGGTCGCGCCGAACAACGACCTGCTGGAGAAGCTCAAGTCGAACCTGCAGGAAGTGCGCGCGCGCGGCGGCGAGCTGTTCGTGTTTGCAGACCCGGAGTCGGGGATTCAGGCGTCGGAAGGCGTCACCGTCATCACGATGCCGAAGCACGTGAGCCACTTCCAGGCGTCGGCGGTCTACACGGTGCCGCTGCAACTGCTCGCATATCACTGCGCGATCCTGCGCGGCACCGACGTCGATCAGCCGCGCAATCTCGCGAAGTCCGTTACGGTGGAATAGTCTCGAGTGGCAAACGCCACCGCAGACAAGTATGGAGCCCCGCTGGTACCTGACTTGCGTGGCCCTGTTGTCGGCTGGTGCCGCGAGCGCAGCCGACTCTCCCGATGAACTGCAGGCGACTCCGTATCGCCCGACCGTATCGAACCCTGCTGATCTGCCGGTCCCGCATCACTTCGAATGGGAAGCAGGCGGCTATGCCGGACGCGATCCCGGCGACGCGCGCCACATCAGCGTTCCGTACCTCCTGAAATACGCGTTCACGGACGACTTCGGCCTGCTCATCGGCGGCGAGAGCTTCGTGGTCGATCGCAGCAGCGGCGACACTGCACGCGGCTGGGGCGACACGTCGGTCACCATGAAATTCCATCACGCAGTGTCTGAATCGACAGGCATCGGTCTCGAAGCGGCGGTCGCTTTACCGACCGCCTCGCATGACCTCGGCACCGGCCAGACCGACTACACGTTGAATGGCATCGCGAGCACGGAAGTCCTGCAATGCGCCGTCGACATCAACGTCGGTTACACGCGCCTCGGCCGGCCGGATCCCGGCACGAGTCGCGACGTGGTCAGCTGGGCGGTCGCAGCCTCGCACGACGTTGCGGCGAAGTGGGGATTTGCCGGCGAGCTCTCCGGTATCAATCAGAGCGGCGCGCATGGCACGGCGCAGTTCCTCAGCGCGCTGTCGTTCAGCGCGACGCCAACTCTGGTGTTCGATGGCGGCGCCCTGCTTGGATTGAATCGCGATTCGACCCGCTACGGGGTGTTCACCGGCGTGACGATGCTCGTGCACTGAGACCAGGCGGGTCGCCCCTCGTACACATGTTCCTGACAGCGGCCGCGTGCGCATACTTCGGGCATGCGCCGTGCGACCAAGACCGTTCACCTACTGATCGGACTCGGACTCTGCGCTATTGCGTGCGCCGCAGTCGCCGCCGAGGAGATTGACACCGCAACCGCCGCGCGCGACAGCGCCCGAATCGTCATCGCCAACCGAACGGTGATCGAGGTGCGCGGCCCTATCGCCGGATATTCGGCGACGGAGCGCGCAACGGCTTCAACAAACCGGATAATCGATGTTCTCGAGGCGAATCCCTCGCCCGCCATCAAGCTCGACGATATCGACGAGGGCACGGAGGTCCTGCTCGGCGGCAAACGCGCCTTCATCGTGACGCGTATCGACATCGATCCGATCGCCGGCGAGACCACGCAGTTGGTCGCCGAGGCAGCGGCCACGCGTCTGGGACAGGCGGTCGCGGAGTATCGAGCGCAGCACACGCCCCGCTATCTGTTGATCCAGACGGGGTGGGCTCTCGTGGCGCTCGCCATCTACAGCGGGCTGCTCTGGCTGCTGATTCAGATCGACCGACGTGTTGGCCGGCTGGTAGCCGGAGCTGCAGCGGCAGGCGCCGATCGGCTCCACGTCAAAGGCGTGCGCCTGTTCGATCCTGAGCAGATCAGCCTGTTCGCAAGGCGCCTGTTCACGGGGTTGGCGTATGTCCTGGGGTTCATTGCAACGTACGGCTGGATCACCTTCACGCTGCTGCTGTTCCCTTACACACGCCCGTCGGGCGAGCAGATGGAAGGCCAGCTGCTGGGGATCGTCGGCGACATGGCGCTGTCGATCGCCAACGCGATTCCCGGCCTGCTGCTGGTGATCGTGATCCTGCTGATCGCGCGCCTGATCATCCGTCTCGCGAGCCTGTTCTTCGATCGCATCGCCCGCGGCAAGATCTCGATGGGCGGGCTCGACGCCGATACGGTAGTCCCGACGCGGCGGATTTTTCAGTTCGTCGTGTGGGCGTTCGCGGCCGCGTTGGCGTACCCCTATTTGCCTGGGTCGGACACCGACGCCTTCAAGGGGGTCTCGGTACTGTTCGGCCTCGCGGTGTCGATCGGGGCCTCGAGTCTGGTCGGCCAGGCGGTCAGCGGGCTGATCCTCACCTACACCCGCGCTTTCCGACCCGGCGAGTACGTGCGCATCGGCGACACGGAGGGCACCGTGGTCGCGATGGGCGCCTTTGCCACCCGTGTCCGCACCGGTCTCGGCGAGGAGGTGCTCGTCCCGAACACACTGGGATTGCAGAACTCGACCCAGAATTTTTCCCGCGCCGCGGCCGGCGGGGGCTTCGTGGTCAACACGCGAGTCGCCATCGGGTATTCGACGCCGTGGCGGCAAGTGCATGCGCTGCTCGAAGAGGCAGCACGTCGCACCGCCGGCATCGACCGCGATCCTGAGCCTTACGTGCGACAGACCGCGCTCGCCGATTTCTATGTCGAGTACCGTCTGATCGCGCACTCGCTGATCGACGATCCGGCCGAGCGCATCAAGATGCTGAGCGCTCTGTACGCCAACATCCAGGACGTATTCAACGAGCACGGCGTGCAGATCCTGTCGCCGCACTACATGACCGACCCCGCCGAGTCGCAGGTGGTGACGAAGGAACGCTGGTACACGCCGCCGGCCAAGCCGCCGGCAATCTAGCGGTAAATCGGCGATACTCTGCGCCATGCAAATCACCCAGAACGCAGTGGTTTCGATCCACTACACGCTGACCGACGATTCCGGCACCAAGCTCGACAGCTCCGACGGCACGCCGCTCGCGTACCTGCACGGCAACGGTAACCTGATCCCCGGTCTGGAGCGCGAGCTCGAAGGCAAAGCGGCCGGCGACAAGCTGAGCGTGAAAATCGCTCCGGCCGACGCCTACGGCGAGTACGACAAGTCGCTGGTCCAGCGCGTGCCGCGGCGCGCGCTCAAGGGCATCGGCAATCTTCAGGTCGGCATGCAGTTGCACACTCAATCGCCGCACGGCGTGCGTGCCGTGACTGTCACGCAGATCGCCGGCGACATGGTCACGATCGACGGCAATCACCCGCTCGCGGGCAAGAGCCTGAATTTCGAGGTGGAGATCGCCGAAGTGCGGGCCGCGACCGAGGAAGAGCTGGCGCACGGCCACGTCCACGGGCCGGGCGGTCACCACGACCACTAGTCGTAGAAGAACTCCGCATTGCGTTGGCGCACGATTTGCGCTGACGTGGGCAAAAAGGAGGGCATGACGATGCTACGCGTCAGATACCTGCTGGCCTTCAAGCCCAAGAGCGTCTGGACCATCGGCCCCGAAGCGCCGGTCCTCGAGGCCATCCAGGTCATGGCCGACAAGCACATCGGCGCGCTGCCGGTCGTGCGCGAGAAAGAACTGGTCGGGATCGTTTCGGAGCGTGACTACGCGCGCAAAGTGATCCTGCTCGGGCGCTCGAGCTCCGATACACCGGTGTGGCAGATCATGACGTCGGACGTCGTGACCGTGTCGCCCGACGACGCCGTCCACCGGTGCATGGAGATCATGACCGAGAAGCGCATCCGGCACCTCCCGGTCGTCGACAAGGGCGAGCTGATCGGCATCATCTCGATCGGCGACCTGGTGAAGGCCGTCATCGAAGAACAGCAGCAGACGATCACCCAGTTGGAGCGCTACATCGCGGGGTGACGAGCGTCGGCGGGTGGTGCGCGCTGTAGGTCGGGCTTTAGCCCGACAATCCGTGCGAAGAAAGAATTTTCTCGCCAAGGCGCCAAGGCGCCAAGGAAGAAAAGTCTAAAAAATTTGGCTTCGGACTTGGCGTCTTGGCGAGAGTTTCTTCCGGAGTCGGGCTGAAGCCCGACCTACAGCGCCCCGTCCAGCCTCTGTCATTCACCCCGCCGTCGCGGCGGGCATCGCATCGTCCAGCAGCCCGCGCTGCAGCGCGCGGTTCACCGCGCTCAGGATCGCCATCAACGATGCCGTCACGATGTTCTCGTGCAAGCCGACGCCGAACAGCGTGGTCCGCGCCGGCGTCGTGATCTCCACGAACGCGACGGCACGCGCGTCGCTGCCCGAACCCATCGAGTGCTCCTCGTACGACAGCACATCGAAGCGCAGGCCCAACGCATCGACGATCGCGTCGATCGGACCATTGCCTTCGCCGTGCAGCAGCGCGCCCTGGCCGTTGCACTTCAGCTTCAGCGTCAGCCGCTCGACGTTCTGATGCTCACGCAGCGGCGACAACTGATGACCGCCGTAAACGTAGGTGCCGTTCTCGCCCAGATACTCGCGCTCGAACAGCGACCAGATCTGCTCCGAGGTCAGCTCCTTGCCGGTGGCATCGGTCACGGCCTGCACGACCTGGCTGAATTCGATCTGCAGCCGCCGCGGCATCGTCAGCCCGTAGTCGCGTTCCAGAAGGTAGGCGATGCCGCCCTTGCCCGACTGACTGTTGACGCGAATAACCGACTCGTACGTGCGCCCGAGGTCGCGCGGGTCGATGGGCAGATACGGCATTTCCCAGATGTCGCCGTCGCGGCGCGCCGCAAAGCCTTTCTTGATCGCGTCCTGGTGCGAGCCGGAGAACGAAGTGAACACCAGGTCGCCGACGTATGGATGACGCGGATGTATCGGCAGCTGGTTACAGTGCTCTGCACAGCGCGCCGCTTCGTTGATGTTGGAGAAATCCAGTCCCGGGTGGACGCCCTGGCTATAGAGATTCAGTGCGAGCGTCACGACGTCGACGTTGCCGGTGCGCTCGCCGTTGCCGAACAACGTGCCTTCGACGCGTTCCGCGCCTGCCATCACGGCGAGCTCCGCAGCCGCGATCGCGGTGCCGCGGTCGTTGTGTGGATGCACCGACAGCACGATCGAGTCGCGCTTGGCGACGTGACGGCCAAACCATTCGATCTGGTCTGCGTAGATGTTCGGCGTCGCCATCTCGATGGTCGCCGGCAGGTTGATGATCACCCTGCGCTCGGGCGTCGGTTGCCAGACTTCGTTCACGGCATCGCAGATCTCGACCGCGAAGTCGAGCTCGGTGCCGGTGAAGCTCTCCGGACTGTACTCAAAACGCCAATCTGTGCCGGGCTGTTGTGCGGCGAGGTCGCGCACGCACCGCGCTGCCTGCACCGCGATGTTGATGATCCCCGGTCGGTCGAGGCAGAACACGACGCGCCGTTGCACGGTGGACGTCGAGTTGTACAAGTGCACGATCGCGCGCTTCGCGCCGCGCAGCGACTCGTAAGTGCGCTCGATCAGCTCGGGTCGCGCCTGCGTCAACACCTGGATGATGACGTCATCCGGGATCAGGTTCTTCTCGATCAGCTCGCGCACGAAATCGAAATCCGTCTGCGACGCGGCCGGGAAGCCGACCTCGATCTCCTTGAAGCCGGTGCGCACCAGCATGTCGAACATGCGGCGCTTGCGCGCGGCATCCATCGGTTCGATCAGTGCCTGGTTGCCGTCGCGCAGGTCGACGCTGCACCACAACGGCGGCGTCGTGAGGACCTTGTCAGGCCAGGTCCGGTCGCGAAGGTCGATGGGCGCGAACGGGCGGTACTTGTTCTTGGGTTCCTGCAACATCGTAGGCATTCCTGTGCTGGGGGCGGCCGTGGGGGCCGGAGCAAACGAATCAGAGATTTTTTGGCGCCAGTCCCTGGCGACGATCGGGGTGTTTGCGTCTTAGCGACGCAGGTGCAGGCGCGTACGCAGCAGCTCACTGCCTCGAAGGGGCAGCGCGGACTGTTGCTGAATCGTACGCATGGGCCGAATCTAGCAGCAGCGCTGGAGCCAAGGCAAGAGAATGCAGCCCATGATGCGTCCTATGAGTCGTCTGATGGCTTTCGGTCTGTCGCTAGGCTGCTGCCTGGCAGCGGCCGCTCAGGACTTCAAAGTCGTCTGGATCAACGTCGGTGAAGTCGTCTCGGCGGGCAAGAACGCCGTGCCGATGCCGAGCGGCGCCAAAGTGGTGCGCGTCGATGTCGAGCCGGCGATCGTCCCACTCGCCGCGGGCAAGCAGGTCTGCCTCAGCACGCTGCAGCTGAATGCCTTCGGTACCCAGGGCCGTGCACTTGCGGGCGTGCCGCTGACGATCGAGATTCGCCAGGACCAGAGGCTCGATCTGCAACTGACCCGACCGAACGGCGACTTCTGCATGCGTCCCGTGCGCCCCGCCGAATATCCCATCCGCCTCACCAGCAAGCTGCCCGCCCCCGACGACACCAGGCGCGGCGCCCAGATCTTCGTGCGCGTGAACTAGATCACCTTTGCGAGCGCGTTTTCACGCGTTCTTCACAGCAGCAATCACTTCGCTGTCACGGGCGGCCGGCAAAGTAGCCACCATGACAAGCAGACAGCAACAGGAGCTCAGATCCATCGGAGTCATGCTCGAGGGTGTCGCGGCGATCTGGTGTGCTCGGTCTGCACGGTTTCCGCAACTTTGGAGCAGCACTCATGAAGTATCTCAAGCGAATGATTGGCGCGTTCGAAGGCGCCTTGCTCGTCGTCACAACGTTCGTAATGCTCGCACCGTTTTTAATGGTGCGTTGATCGCCTACTAATCGTTGAGCTGGAGCTCGGCGCGCCAATCGCGCGTCGGGTCACCCGACACCAGGAAGTGCGGGTTCAGCACCTCGGCCTTCGCGTTGTAACGCAGCCGCTGTCCGTCCGTCTGGATCACGCGTCCCCCCGCTGCCTCCACGACTGCCTGGGCAGCGGCTGTGTCCCACTCGCTGGTCGGACCGAAGCGCGGATAGAAATCCGCGCTGCCTTCGGCGACCAGGCAGAACTTGATCGAGCTGCCGACCGCGACGAGCTGATAAGGCTCGAGCTGCGGCAGATAGCGATCGAGTACCGAGTCGCGATGCGAACGGCTTCCGACGATCCGCAGCGGCGTAGGCGCGGTCTTGGTCGTGTGTATCCGCACTGCCGTGTCGCGACCGCTCTGCCGTGTCGCGCCCACGTTCTGCACGCCTGTGTACGTCGTACCAGTAACTGGCACGTGCACGACGCCGAGGACAGCATCGTGACCATCGATGAGCGCGATGTTCACGGTGAACTCGCCGTTGCGCGAGACGAACTCCTTCGTGCCATCGAGCGGATCGACGAGCCAGTAGCGTTGCCACTGGCGACGCTCGCTATACGGGATGTCGCTCGCCTCTTCGGAGAGCACCGGCACGTCCGGCGTGAGCGCGCGCAGACCTGCCACGATGATGTCGTGCGACTGGGTATCGGCGAGCGTGAGCGGTGACTGATCCGCCTTGTTCGTCACTTCGAACTGCTGACCGTACACGCCGAGAATCGCGTCGCCTGCGCGCCGCGCGAGCGCAACTACATCCGCGACCAAGCTTTGGTTTACTGGCACTGCAGCTCCGCTATCAACGATGCAGTGGTGCAGGCGCGCCGTGGCCGAGCCGCTCCGTCGCCGGCGCGGTGATCCTGCAGACCAATCCCCCGGTGGCGAAGTCGAGCGAGACCCGACCATCGATTGCTTGCGCCAGACTCTGCTCGATAGTGCTGCGACCGAAGCCAGTGCGCTCTGGTGTCACCACAGCAGGGCCGCCGCTCTCCACCCACGCGAGCTGGAATACGGCCTCATTCGCCGCCTCGGGGTACAACCCCCACTCGATGCGCAATTTGCCCTCGCTGCTCGACAACGCGCCGTATTTGGTGGCGTTGGTCGCGAGCTCATGCATTGCCAGGCTGAAGGCGACCGTGGCTTCGGGCGACAGCGTCAGCAGCGGCCCTACGAGAGTGATGCGTTCCTCCGTGGCATACGGAGCCAGGATCTCGCCGATCAGCGCGCGCAGGTCCGAACCGGAGCGCGTCAGAGCCAGCCCGTGCGCTCGCGCCAATGCGGCGAGTCGACCGTCGAACACTTTGCGGAACTGGCCCGTTTCGCCGTGCGTGCGCAACGTGAAGTAGACCAGCGAGCCGATGGAAGCGAACACGTTCTTCATACGGTGGTGCAGCTCGCCCACCAGCAGGTCCTGTTGCTGATCG
>Ga0068863_100000639_pt1 | contig 35489 bp, 36 predicted proteins | sample KBSSwiS62_FD_66596 | JGI IMG/M metagenome (GOLD analysis project Ga0068863, IMG submission 66596) | Switchgrass rhizosphere microbial communities from Kellogg Biological Station, Michigan, USA - KBS Switchgrass S6-2 | ecosystem: Host-associated > Plants > Roots > Rhizosphere > Soil ... | reverse complement strand
AGAGGCGGTGCGCAGGGCCAACCGAGGACTGCCGTCCTTTGGGTCCAGGAACTTACTACCAATGAACTCAAACCCATCGTTGTGAGAACCGGACTGAGCGATGGAACGCGCACGGAAGTTACGGGACAAGAGTTGATGGAGGGTATGGAGATCGTGGTTAGCGATCTCAGTCAGACCACGTCGACGCCGGCACGTCCGTCGACGAACAATCTTCCGTTCGGAGTTCCTAATATCGGTGGTGGCGGTAACCGCGGTCGAGGTGGTTTCTAATGCCGCAGCGCGAGACGGAGTCGTCCGCCTCCACGAGTGCACCGGTCATCCAGCTCAGCGGCGTTCATAAAATTTACCGTACGGGCGAGATCGAGGTCCACGCATTGCAGGGAGTCTCGATGAACGTCAGACGGGGCGAATTTGTCGCTGTCATGGGGCCGTCCGGCTCCGGCAAGTCGACGATGATGAATATCATCGGGTGCCTGGACCGGTTGAGCAGCGGCACTTACATCCTGGACGGCATCGACGTATCCACGATGTCCAGGAATGAGCTGGCGGATACGCGCAATCAGAAGATCGGGTTCGTTTTTCAGGCATTCAATCTGATTCCACGTACGAGCGCCCTCGCCAATGTCGAACTGCCGATGGTGTATGCCGGCGTCTCACCAGCCGAGCGGAGCGAGCGGGCGCGGGCAGCCCTGGAAGGCGTTGGACTGGCTGCGAAGGAACACAGCTTTCCGAATCAACTTTCGGGAGGTCAACAGCAACGCGTGGCGCTGGCGCGCGCAATGGCCAGTAATCCGGCGATCATTCTGGCAGACGAACCGACTGGCGCTCTCGACAGTAAGACCGCTGAAGAAATCATGAGCATGTTCCAGCAACTGAATCGTGAGCGCGGTATAACTATCGTGCTGGTCACCCATGAACCGGATGTAGCCCTCCATGCCAAAAGGCTGGTTCGCTTCAAGGATGGACTCATCCAGGAAGACCGCTCCATCACGCCGCAGGACGACATCCTGACACTGCTTCACCCGCTGGAGGTTAGTCATGAGATTCCTTGATATTCAGAAGATGGCCGTTCACGCGCTGGGAAAGAACAAGATCCAGACGGCTTTGACGATGTTGGGCATTGTTATCGGCGTGTCGGCCGTCATCGCCATGGTGTCGTTGGGTGAGGGAGCTCAGAAGCTGGTTCAGGACCAGGTTGCCGGTATGGGCACCAACGTTTTGCAGATCCAGGGTGGCGGTGGCTGGAACGCGGGTGGCGGCGCGCGGCAGGGCAACGACCAGCAATCCCTGACAGAAGGCGATGTCGAATCGATCCGGCAGGAAGTCCCCACGGTCAAGCTTGTCACCCCAATCGCCCAGGCACAGGGACAATTCGTATTTGGAAATCAAAACTGGCAATCGCGTGTTGAAGGATCGAACGAACATTATCTCGACATCCGCGGACTGAAAATCGACCAGGGTGATTTCTTCACCGCTCAAGATGTTCAAACTGCAAGCAGGGTGGTCGTGCTGGGGAAGACGGTGGCAGAAAACCTTTTTCAGGGGAGCGATCCCATCGGGCAGACGATCCGGATCCGAAATCTGCCTTACCGGGTTATTGGCGTGCTGACCCCGAAGGGTCAGTCTGCAAACGGACAGGACCAGGATGATTTCGCGATCATGCCGTATACGACCGTGCAGAAGAAGATGACGAACAGCGCCATTCCCCGAATCAACCGCATCTCTGTCTCCGCCATTGGCGCGCAGGCCACAGGGGCCGCCAAAGACCAAATCACCGAACTTCTACGGGAACGCCACTCCATCCGCCCCGGCCAACCCGAAGACTTCCGCGTGAACAACCTGACCGAGGTAGCGGAAGCGGCAGAAGCCACGACTCGCGTCATGACTCTTCTACTGGGCAGCATCGCTGCGGTGTCCCTGCTGGTCGGTGGAATCGGCATCATGAACATCATGCTTGTCTCGGTTACGGAGAGAACCCGCGAAATCGGAATTCGCATGGCAATCGGTTCGAGAGGCAGTTACATCCGAATGCAGTTCCTCGCCGAATCCGTCATCTTGTGCATGCTGGGTGGGCTTATCGGAGTACTGCTGGGAATCGGACTGTCCGTTGCGATCGCCAGGGTCATGGGTTGGCCGAGCTTCGTATCGCCCCAGGCTGCTTCAATCGCTTTCTTGTTTTCAGCCGCGACGGGTGTGTTCTTTGGCTACTATCCCGCCCATAAAGCAGCGTCGCTCGATCCGATCGAAGCGTTGAGATACGAATAAAGATCTATCGTCCCCGAGCGACTCGCCGAAGAGCTACAATAGTAGGCCCATGCGCATTCTAGCCGTCGATACCAGTTCGGAGCGGGGAAGCGTGTGTATATCGGAAGACGGGGAGATCCTTGGAGAGGTCCGTCTGAGACGCTCTGTGCAACATTCGGACCGTCTGTTCCGCTCTGTAGACTTCCTGCTTCGATATGTGCCATTTGGTTTGCCAGACATAGACTTGTTTGCGGCCGCGCGCGGTCCAGGTTCCTTCACGGGGCTCCGCGTTGGCCTGGCCGCGATGGAAGCTTTTGCGTCGGCGCATGGGAAACCCGGTATCGGGGTGTCTACGCTCGAGGCCTTAGCGTGGAAATGTGGAATTCGCGAACAGTTGATTGCGCCGGTTATCGATGCACGTCGTGGCGAAGTTTATGCTGCGCTCTATCGGCGTGAGAGCGACGGGGCACTGGGCGAAGTGCGTTCGCCGGAAGTGATGCCGCCAGCGCAGTGGTTTGATTCATTGCCGGATTCGAGCATTTTGTTTTGCGGAGACGGGATACTGCGATATCCGGAATATGTTACGAGTCCAAACTGGACTGTAGCCGAGGTGGACCTTTATCTGGCAACGGCACTGGCAGAACTGGCAGTTCTCCCGCGCCAGGGACCTCTCTCTCCACTTTATGTGCGTCGAACAGAAGCGGAGATAAAACGAGAACGGCAGCATGAAAGCGTTACAAGTTCGAATCCGAAAAGTCAGGCCTTCTGACGTTCGCCGGATCATCGAGATTGAGCGATCGTGGGCACACCTGTCGCACTGGTCTGAGGACAGCTACTACCGTCTGGTCAACGATGAAGGATTTACAGCAAGCTATCTCGCCGAGATCGAAGATGAGGCCGGCCGGCCATTCACTGCAGGATTCGTTATCTTTCACGTCGCGGGAACGAATGCTGAGGTTTACAACATTGCCGTCGATGCGCGCCATGCGCGCTCCGGCATTGGCAAACAACTGATGAATACTGTCGTCAGCGAATCTCTGAAACGCTATGCGAGCCGCGTGCTGCTGGAGGTTCGCAAATCCAACGCGTCGGCGATTCGATTCTATGAGGGGTTCGGATTTAAAGTATTGGGTGAGCGGAAGGACTATTACTCGAATCCGATTGAAGATGCGTTCGTGATGGAAAAGAACCTCTACGAACAGGCCCAAAGTTGAAAAGGCCGCAACGATTGGTGAATCGTTGCGGCCTTTTGGCTCCTGGACGAGTGACCTTCTACTTTTGAACGTCGATCTGCGTCGCCAGATTTGCTCCGCGGTTTTCCCGATACATTACTTTCAGGTTCGAACCCGCCTTCGCGCCCGCTAGTCCCTGCGGTCCTTCAACACCGGAGATCTTCGTCTGTTCGTTCCAGGTGAAGATCATCTCTTTGTTGTCGCTTCCCTTCAGCGTAATCTCCTTGGCTGCAGCATCGACCTTGCTCAACGTTCCTGTGAAGGTCTTCTCTGCGCTAGGAGGAGCTTGTGCGCCCGGTCCACCGGGTGCTGGTGCGCCAGCTCCCGGCCCGCCCGGCGGTGCCTGTGGGGGGTTCTGAAGTGGTGCAGCAGTCAGGGTGAGAGTCAGTACAAACACTGAGCAAAACACAGTCAGCGTTGTCAGTCTCTTCATAAACAAACCTCCTGGCTTAAATTCAGAATTCGCTCTCTTCGTGCAATATGCGTGCCATTTTGGGTTAGGAGACTTCTTGCTGATAACTTCACGGGTTTTCCTCCGAATCGGCCAGCCAGTCGATGAAAAAGGAATCATCGGCTGCGCGAATCATGGAAAAAACGGCGGACTAAGGCCTCCTCCGTGGTGCAACTCCCGTGTTGCAGTCTCGTTTCTCGTATGTTACGGTTCGAGTCAGTCCGATCCCAGTAATCCTTAACCCCCAAAAGGAGGATGTGATGATGAAAGAGGAGGAGATCAAGGAGCACCTGATGTCCTCGAGCGCGGACTTCCGTCGTCTGGCCGAGGAACACCATCAACACGAATCGAAGCTTCAGGAGCTTCTCAGTCATCCGTATCTGAGCGATCAAGATCACCTCGATGAAATCAACCTCAAAAAAAGGAAGCTGCAGTTGAAGGATCAGATGAACTCTTTGGTCCTGAAGTTCAAGAACGAGTTAAGCCACCAGCCTACATAAACGATACAGGGAACCGGGAAATGATGCCGCGGTTCCCATTCCATTTCTTTAATGATTGTTCGCGACGCATACCGCTTCCTGGTGCCTTTGGCGATTGTCGCGTTAGTGGCTTTTGCTTTGAAACTAACCGTTTTGGGGCTTTTGCTGTCGGCATTATTCGCCTTTGTGGCATTCTTTTTCCGGAATCCGGAACGTACCATTCCCTCGGATCCCCGCGCCATTGTCTCGCCAGCGGACGGTAAGGTCGTCCGGCTCGAGCGCGTTGGAAATGTAACGAAAATGAGCATTTTTCTTTCGCTCTTCAATGTGCACGTCAACCGAAGCCCTATAGCAGGCAGAGTTGAAGCCGTCGACTACAGGCCTGGAAAATTCCTCGTAGCTTTTAACGAGAAGGCAAGCTCCGATAATGAGCGGAACATCGTTATGGTCAGCGACGGCCGAATTACGATCGTCTTTACTCAGATTGCCGGCATTGTGGCGCGCCGGATTGTGTTCTGGAAGAAAGTCGGAGACTCCGTGGAGAAGGGTGAACTTGTCGGGTTGATTCGATTCGGATCACGTGTCGATGTATTATTCCCAGCAGGAACTGAGGCAACTGTGGCAGTAGGAGACCGGGTCAAGGGAGGCAGTACCCGAATTGGAACCATCAAGGAGACCAATGTCTGATCGAAAACGTCGAAGGTTACCGGACGCCGGTCGTCAACAGAAGGACAGGTATCAGTTGCGGAGTCCTCTCTCCATCCTTCCGAGCCTGTTCACCATCGGAAATATCTTCTGCGCCTACTACTCTGTGATGGCGACCCTGAACCAGAAGTACGACCATGCAGCTCTCGCAATCGGTGTTGGATACATTCTCGACGGCCTCGATGGGCGAGTCGCACGCCTCACCGGCACCAGTACGGAATTCGGCGCGCAACTGGATTCTCTCGCTGATGTGTTGACGTTCGGAATAGCGCCGGCGCTGCTTGCGTTCGATTGGGGAATTGAATGGATGAGCGGGTCCCACAGCCCCGGAATCGCCGGCCTCAATCAGTTTGAGCAGCATGTGCGATCGGGTGGATGGCTCGTGACGTTTGCGTTCGTCATTTGCGGCGCGCTCCGTTTGGCGCGTTTCAATGTGCAGGCACAGAAGCCCGCAGACGCGACGTCCAAGCGTTACTTCATAGGGCTACCGATTCCAGCAGGCGCCGGTCTTATTGCTGCGATTGTTCACTTCTGGAAGACCCCGATCGCCAGCGTGGGATCCTCCTTGTTGTGGTGTCTCCTGATTGGTGTGACGGCGTTTCTCATGATCAGCACCGTCCGGTATCAGAATTTCAAGGAACTTGGAATCTTCGCGCGGCGTCCTCGAATCACCCTGGTTGCGGCGGCCATGCTGATTGTTTTGATCTTCCAGTATTCAGAGGTGATGCTTCTTCTTCTGGCCGTGATTTATGTGACGTCGGGGCCACTATCCAGACTTCTCCAGCTGGTACGGAAGTTACCGATCCACGGTGCTGCAGAGCACGCCTCCATGGAACCCCATCATCGTGAACCCTGAAAGACTGCGGCACGCCCCGAACGTCGCAATCGTAGGGTCGTCCTCGCCTTTAGGCAAGGAGCTTCGGGAGATTATCGAAACCTCAGCATTTCCGGTTGGGAATCTCTCTTTGCTGGAGACGGAGGAGTATGCAGGTTTGCTCCAGGAATTTGCGGGCGAACTTCAAATCACCCAAATCATCTCGCCCGGAATCTTCGCAGATACGGATATCGCCTTTTTCGCCTGCAGCCCGGAAATTATTCAGGCTTACGCGGCAAGCGGTTCGGCATTTCCGGAGCTAACGATTGACCTTACGCAGACCGGTCGCAAGGGCACTGTATTTCTTAAGGGTGTGTCCGAGGCTTCGCTTCTCCAGGGGCTCGGCTATTACGTCAACCCTCATCCGGCTGCGATCGCGCTCGGGCGCGTCCTTGCGCGAATGCAATCTCAGTTTAAGCTCGAGTCGGCTTCTGTTACGGTGCTGTGTCCCGCGTCGGAAAGGGGTTCCGCCGGCGTCAATGAACTGCAGGAACAGACAGTCGAGCTACTGAATTTCCAATCCATTGAGAGTAACGTTTTTCGAGGCCAGCTAGCATTCAACTTGCTTGCCGAGATCGAGACATCGCGAAAGATGGAACAACTCGTCGCGCGACAGCTCAGCGAACTCCTGGGCATGAGTCTCCCGCCAGTTGGAATCGCCGCGATCCAGGCACCCATTTTTAGTTCGCACGCGTGTTCCGTGTTTTTGAAGCTTGCGGACCTCGCGACCGAGGAGCAGATTCGTTCGTGCTTGAGCGATGCACGCGGCGGGTTGATCGTCCATGAAGAGGAGGGCCTTTCTCCCTCGCCGGTCACTGTGGTTGGAAGTGACGCTGTCCACATCGTGAGGATTGTTGTGGATCCTGCCCGTCCTGGAAATTGCTTCCTATGGATCGTCTCCGACAATCTGCGCATTGCGGCCAGCAACGCAATCCAGATTGCGGAGAGTTTGATGTTCACCGCTGCACCACCCTGCTAAGCGTGTGACCACAAGCAAGGTTCTCTCGTCTGCGCTGTCTCCTTCGAATCAACAGCTCAGGTTCATACTCTTGGACTGTGTCTGGAGAATCCTCTGGCTCGTGATTTCGGTGGGGCTCACTTTGATTCTAGGGGTTGGGTTTTTGTCTCAAATCAGATCCATGCGATGGAATGGACCGGACTTGGGACCCTCAAACCCGATCATTGCCCTTGCCGCGTTACGACAGTTCTGGAACAGCTATGGAGTCTTTTTCATTATTGCTTTCGGCTTACTGCTGGTCGGGCTGGTGATTCTCTGGATCGCGCTCGAGGCCCTGTTTCGCGGAGGCTGGAGGAAACTTTGGCTTTATGCAGGCACCGGAGCGGCCCGTACGTCGTTGCTGCTGGGAACTGTGGGAATTTTCCTCATGCTTTCCACGGGTGATGATGCTCGAGGCATTGTGTTTATTGGCGGTGTTGTTTTGCTCGGAATGTGGCTGCTTGTTGGAGTACTCGAAACCCTTGTCCGCCGAGATGCCGTGGATCTGCTGGCAACCAGCCTGTTGCCGTTGTCGGCGGTGATGGGTTGCCTGCGGTTGACGGAAGCGAGTCTGGCATTTGTTCTGTTGGGCTCTGCGGCCGTAAGCCTGCGGCAATCTCAGCAGACGGGGGTGGCAGTATTATTCTCCGCTTTAGTCGTAATGGTTTGGATGATCGTGCACAGTTACCTGGTCGCCGCGAGGTATTCGGCGATTGATATAATGAGGCGTAATGTCGTCCGCGCTTGAAACGATTCTTGTCCTCGATTTTGGTTCTCAATACACACAGCTGATTGCCCGCAGAGTTCGCGAAGCCAGCGTGTATTCTGAAGTCGTCCCTTTCAACACGCCTGTCGAGACGATTCGCAAACACGAACCGCGCGGCATTATTCTCTCCGGCGGGCCGGATTCCGTTTATGAAGTCGGAGCACCGGCTTGCGATCCAAAGATCTACGACCTCGGTGTCCCAATACTGGGTGTGTGTTACGGCATGCAACTGCTGGCCAAGGATCTTGGCGGCAAGGTTGTCCCCGGCGCAGAGCGTGAATATGGCCCGCGCGACATCGAGACCACCGGAACGTCATGCCTGCTTGATGGAATCAAGCGCGTCTGGATGAGTCACGGGGACCGAATCATCGAAGCGCCGCCGCAATTCCAGGTCACAGCGCGAAGCGATACCGCGATGGCGGCGATGGAGAGTCCAGGACGGAAGATCTTCGCAATCCAGTTCCATCCGGAAGTCACACACACACCAAACGGCACCGCACTTCTGCGCAGATTCATTTTCGATATTTGCGGCTGCCACGGTTCATGGACCATGGGCTCGTTCATTGAACGCTCCATCGCACGAATCAAGGAACAAGTCGGAACCGGACGAGCTATTTGCGCGATCAGCGGCGGAGTTGACTCCACGGTCGCGGCTACGCTCGTTTCCAAAGCTATCGGAGACAGGCTGACGGGTGTCTTTGTCGACAATGGTCTGCTGCGAAAGAATGAGTTTGAGAAAGTTCTCTCGATCCTTCGAAATAACCTGAACCTGAACGTGCGGGGTATCGATGCTGCCGACCGCTTCCTTAATCTGCTTGCGGGCGTCACGGATCCTGAAAAGAAACGCAAGATCATCGGCGGGGAATTCATCCATGTCTTTGAAGAGGAAGCAAAGGAGATGGGAGCCGTAGACTTTCTGGTTCAGGGTACCGTATATCCCGACGTGATCGAGTCCGTATCCGTGAAGGGGCCATCTCAAACGATCAAGTCACACCACAATGTGGGCGGATTGCCCGAGCGAATGCATCTGAAACTCGTCGAGCCGCTTCGCGAACTCTTCAAGGACGAAGTCCGGCGTGTTGGTCTCGAACTGGGGCTTCCTGATGAGATGGTCTGGCGTCAACCGTTTCCTGGTCCGGGACTTGGTGTGCGCATTATGGGCGAAGTTACGAAGGAGGGAGTCCGTCTGCTGCAAGAGGCCGACGACATTCTCGTGAGCGAAATCAAAAGGGCGGGATTGTATCGAGACATCTGGCAATCCTTTGGAATTCTCTTGCCGGTGAAGAGCGTCGGCGTGATGGGCGATAACCGCACCTACGATCACACGCTGGCAATACGCGCGGTTCACAGCACGGATGGCATGACCGCAGACTGGGTGAAACTACCGTACGAAGTCCTGAACGTTATTTCGAGCCGCATCGTCAATGAGGTCAAAGGCATTAACCGCGTGGTTTACGACATTACGTCGAAGCCGCCGGCGACGATTGAGTGGGAATAACAGCATCACGGGGAGCCAAAACAGCTAGACATGTCGCAATTTGTCCATCTCCATTTGCATTCCGGCTTCAGCCTTCTTGACGGCGCCATCGATCATGATGTGCTCGCGAAGACGGCGGCCAAGTATGGAATGCCTGCTGTCGCCGTTACCGACCACGGCAATCTTTTCGGCGCCATCGGGTTTTATGATGCTGCAACGAAGGCTGGCGTTAAACCGATCATCGGCTGCGAAATGTACGTGTCCAAGACCGATCACAAGGACCGCGATCCCTCAAGTGGTCGACCGAATCATCTCATCGTCCTTTGCGAGAACGAGCGCGGTTACCAGAATCTGGTAAAGCTTGTTTCCAAAGCCTACCTCGACGGTTTCTATTACAAGCCGCGCGTCGACAAGGCTTTGTTGCGCGAGCACAGCGAAGGTCTCATCGGACTCTCTGCGTGCCTGAACGGGGAAGTATCCGCAAACGTCCTGATGGGCAAACTGGATCAAGCGGAGCGAGCCGCATCCGAATATCAGGACATTTTCGGCAAAGATCGTTTCTTTCTCGAAATCCACGATCATGGGCTCGACAAACAGCGAAAAATCATTCCCGACATGCTCAAAATCTCGGAGCGTACCGGAATTCGAGCCGTAGCCAGCAATGACTGTCACTACATGCAGAAGGATGATTGCCGGGCGCACGACCTGCTTCTGTGCATACAAACCGGAAAGACTGTTAATGATCCGAACCGCATGAAGTTTTACACTGACCAGTTTTACTTCAAGAACCGGCAGGAGATGGATCGCGTATTCGGAGAGATTCCCTTCGTCCTTGATCAGTCCGTCGAGATCGCCGAGCGTTGCAACCTGAAGCTTCAGAAGGTCAGCAATCCTTTTCCGGAATTCGAGGTACCTACGGGATTCACGATCGATTCTTATTTTGCCAAGGTTGTCCGGGATGGATTCACGGAACGTCTTGAGTATCTCGGCCGCCTCTCGGACCACGGAGCGCTGAAGAATTCCATTGAGGCCTACGAAAAACGAATAGACGACGAAATTCGGATTATCCAGGGGATGAAGTATCCCGGCTACTTCCTCATTGTCTGGGACCTTATTCGATTCGCCAGGGAACACGATATTCCTGTCGGGCCCGGGCGCGGATCCGCCGCGGGAAGTCTGGTGTCTTATTGCATGCGCATCACGGACATCGACCCGCTGCAATATGGCCTGCTCTTCGAGCGTTTTCTCAACCCCGAGCGCGTGACCCTGCCGGACATCGACATTGACTTCTGCATGAATCGGCGTGGGGAGGTCATCGAATACGTCACGCGGAAGTACGGCCGCGAGAACGTATCGCAGATCATCACCTTCGGAACGATGGCTGCTCGTGGTGTCATTCGAGATACAGGCCGCGGAATGGAAATGACCTACGCGGAAGTGGACAAGATCGCCAAGATGGTGCCCACCGAGCTCCACATCACTCTCGACAAGGCAATCGAGCAAAGTCCTGAACTGAGGGGCCTCGTCAACAGTGACCCTCGTGTCAGAGATCTTATCGATTCGGCAAAACGCCTGGAAGGCCTGGCCCGGCACGCTTCGACACACGCTGCCGGCGTTGTGATTTCTCCCAGGCCCATCACGGATTTTGTCCCGCTCTATAAATCGAGCAAGGATGAAATCACGACCATGTATCCGATGACCGATGTTGAAAAAATCGGTCTTCTGAAGATGGATTTCCTGGCCCTGACGACACTAACGGTCATCGATGACACGTTAAAGTCGCTAAAGCATGAAGGCGTGAAGCTTGACATGAATAGTCTTCCGCTTGACGACGAGAAAACCTACAAGCTCTTTTCTGACGGTCTCACCAGCGGTGTGTTCCAGTTTGAAAGTTCCGGGATGAAAGACATACTGCGCCGCTTTAAGCCATCGAGCATCGAACATCTCACAGCTCTGAACGCTCTCTACAGGCCGGGCCCGATCGGTGGCGGCATGATCGACGACTTTATCAAGCGAAAACACGGAGCGAAGAAAGTCGAGTATGAGTTCGCAGAGCTGAAGCAGGTTCTGTCAGAAACTTACGGCGTTATCGTCTACCAGGAACAGGTGATGCAGATTGCGAATATCATCGCCGGATATTCGCTCGGTGAAGCCGATCTTCTGCGCCGTGCGATGGGAAAAAAGAAGGCGGAAGAAATGGCGGCTCACCGGCAGAGGTTTGTGCGCGGTGCCAAGGCCAAAGGATTCGAAGACGAGAAGAAGGTCACGCGCCTGTTCGATCTCATGGAGCAGTTTGCCGGATACGGCTTCAATAAGTCGCACTCGGCGGCATATGCGCTTCTCGCGTACCACACCGCATATCTGAAGGCGCATTATCCGAACTGCTTCCTGGCCTCGATTCTGACAAGCGAGCGGGGAAGCCAGGAGAAGATCGTCAAGTACATCAACGAATGCCGGGAGATGGGAATTGCGATCCTGCCTCCTGACGTTAACGTCAGTGACGTCTTCTTTACCCCTTCGGCGAATGGCATTCGTTTTGGGTTGGCGGCCATCAAGAACGTCGGCGAGTCCGCTATCTCCTCGATTGTTGCTGAGAAGCCTTTCAAGAGTCTCTTTGATTTCTGCGATCGCGTCGATTCACGCACGGTTAACAAACGTGTGATGGAGAGCCTGATCAAGGCAGGGGCATTTGATAACGTCAATGTGAATCGTTCTCTGCTATATGGGAACATCGACCGCGCAATGGATTGGGGGCAACGGAAGCAGCGAGAGAGGGAAATCGGGCAGGGCGGGCTCTTCGGGATGTTGTCGAAGGACGATGAAGATCACGTGATGGAGCCGGCGGAGGCATGGCCGGAGGGGTTGAAGCTCAAGCACGAAAAAGAAACGCTGGGTTTTTACATTACAGGCCATCCGCTGAGGAAGTACGCATCGGAAGTGAAAACGTACGGGAATGCCACAACGAGCTCTCTTGCTGAAAAGCCCTCTGGCTTTGACATCTCAATAGGCGGGATTGTCTCCGCGTTACGTGTGACCCGAACCAAGAAGGGCGACCCCATGGGTGTCGTCCTTCTTGAAGATTGGGAGGGAATCGTGGAAGTGGTCGTGTTCCCTGACACGTTCGCAAAAACACAGCGCCTGCTGGACGCGGATGCTCCCATTATCGTGCGAGGAAAGCTCGACAACGATGAGGCCGCCATCAAGATTTTAGCCAGCGAAATCTATCCTATTGAGCGCGCCGCGGAAGTTCTTAGCCGAACCGTAACAATTCATGTCGATGCGCTAACGGCGCCGTCAGACCTCGCAGCGCAGCTGCAACCGCTGATCGACGAAAAAAGAGGTCCGGCGGAGATTATCTTTGAGCTAGAATTTCCGGGCCGCTATACGGCGTTGGTTCGTCCCAATCCTTATGTAAAGATCGCGCCAGACCGCGAATTTGTGGAGTGTGTCGAGCGGATCTGCGGACCAAACACAGTTCGTCTAAGCTAGCAGCCACTCTAAATGGAACACCTTTCCGCCTACGAAAAGGTCAAACTCGCGCGTGATCCGAAACGCCCGTACTTTCTCGACTACGTCGAGGCGATGTGTACGGAGTTTTCCGAGATTCATGGCGACCGAAAATTCGGGGACGATCCCGCCATTATTACAGGCTTCGCGTTCTTCCACGGCAGGCCGGTTTGTCTCGTTGGCCATCAGAAGGGAAGGGACACACGACAGAAGCTGTACCGCAACTTTGGAATGCCCAAGCCTGAAGGCTATCGCAAGGCTTTGCGGGTCATGAAGCTCGCCGAGAAATTCGGAATGCCTATCCTGACATTTATCGACACACCGGGCGCTTATCCTGGCGTTGACGCGGAGGAGCGGGGAGAGGCCGAAGCAATTGCGGTAAACCTGCGCGAAATGTCGCAGATTCGGGTGCCCATCGTCGCTACGGTTACGGGCGAGGGTGGTTCCGGCGGAGCGCTGGCTATTGGCGTTGCGGACCGTGTGAACATGCTCGAATACTCTATTTATTCGGTAATCGCACCGGAGAGCTGTTCAGCCATTCTCTGGCGAGACCAGGACCATGCGGCTGAAGCCGCCGCCGCTCTCAAGATCACACCGGAAGATCTCCGGCGCTTTCACCTTATCGATGAGATTATTCCCGAACCTGAAGGCGGAGCGCACAACGACCACGCCGCCATGGCGCAGACACTCGCGCGAACGCTGGAATCCCAGGTTCAAGATCTTGAACGAATCCCTGTCGAAGAGTTGATCCAGCTGCGTTACGAAAAGTTCCGTGCTATGGGCGCTTTTGCCGAATAGATCAAGGAAGGCGCGCCAGTCCGCTCTTTACTCCGCAAAGTCCTTGTACTACTCTAGCTCTCAACGTGAAGACATCTCTTAAGGTTGTTTCGATCAACGATCGAGCGGTTCGAGATCTGCGATATATTCGCGACACAATGGAGCGAGCGGGCTCCTTCACTGCCGTTCCAGGCTGGGGATTTGTTCTCATGGGAGTGACGGCCCTGACCACCGTCGCAATCACTTATGCCATCGGATCGAGGGAACTGTGGTTTCTCGCCTGGATGGGCGAGGCGATAATCGCATCCGTCATCGGTATCATCGGAACGTTGCGCAAGGCCAAAACTCGCCGGGCGTTTCTTCAAGGCCCCGGCCGGAAGTTTGCGATGAGCTTGCTACCCGCCCTGGTCGGTGGCGCAATTCTCACAGGAGCGCTCTATAAGTACGGATTGTTCGGCCTGATGCCTGGCGCGTGGCTTCTCCTGTATGGAGTTGCGGTCATGAGCTGCGGCACGTATTCCGTAAATGTCGTACCTATAATGGGGGCAGGTTTCATCCTGCTTGGAGCCGTCGGTCTTTTGATGCCATGGGCATGGGCGCACGTGCTGCTCGCCATGGGTTTCGGGGGCCTGCAGATCGTCTTCGGGGGTCTGATTGCGAGGAGGTATGGTGGCTAGAGCTACTCAAAAAAATGAAAATCATGCGATCCGGCAACAGTCGTACAGGAACCGTCCTGTGCAGGCACGGGCTGCTGAGCTGGATCGAATTATCCACGAACCGATTCGCCTTGGCATCGTGAGCGCTCTGGCTGGCTGCGATTCGATGACCTTTAATGAGCTGAAGGAGCTGCTCCGGACAACGGATGGGAATCTGAGCGTGCATGCCCGAAAGCTTGAGGAACACGATTACGTCGTGTGCGAAAAAGCCTTCGAAGGACGGATTCCCAGAACGTCCTATCGGCTCGCGCCGCAGGGAAAACGTGCGTTGGAGACCTACCTCCAACACATGGAAGCCCTGATTCGGGCGACGCGCGAAGGCTGACTCCAGCGAAAAATAGGGGGACAGCCTCCGAATTCAAACTTCAGGATCTGCTCTTCCCGAAAGAGTTCTGCAGTTCGACTTCGGAGGCGGTCCCCCTATTTCGTCACCGGAATTCCCCTAGAAGGGAATATCGTCGTCAGTGATAGGGCTGCCGCTCTGGCTTTCACCGCCCGCTAACGGGCCGGATGGTCGACGCGTTCCGCCGCCGCCACCGCCCTCGCCAGGTGAGCCTCCGAGCAGAACCATATCGCGAGCCCGAATTTCCGTAGTCTTGCGCTTATTACCTTCCTGGTCATCCCATTCGCGCGTTTGCAGGCTTCCCTCGATATAGACCATGCGTCCCTTGGTCAGGTAATTGTTGCAGATCTCGGCGAGTTTGTCCCAGACGACAATGTTATGCCATTCCGTACGCTCGGTGCGTTCACCGGATCCCTTGTCGGTCCAGCCTTCGTCGGTTGCCATTGAAAATCGGCAAAACGGTACTCCGCTGGCGGTGTATTTCAGTTCGGGGTCTCGGCCCAGCCGTCCCACGAGAATTACTTTGTTGATCGACTTTCCCATAACGTGTTCTCCAGACCTAGTTCCCCCGTTGCGGCTTGGGCAGAGTCTTCAAGTCCTGTGTTGCATTCGCTGCTTCCTGGGTGCCGGCACACTCTTTGCTAACGGTCTGCAATACGGTTTGGGCTTGGGGAATCTGCTTCAGTCCAATGAAGGCCCGGCCTTTCTGATAAAGGGCAGAACACTTTTTATCACTGGTCGGGTACTTCGTCAAAACGAGGTCGAATTCGTCCGCGGCCTCTTGAAATTTCTTTTGAGCCATGAGCGCATCGCCAATGTAGTACTGCGCCACGGGCGATCGAAGAGGATCGTTGGGATAGTTTTTGAGAAACTCCCTGAAGTCATCTACCGCCAGGGAATAGAAGCCCGCATTCAACTCTCCCTGCGCTTGCTGGAAAAGCTGAGTCGCGGTCGGTAAAGGCTCCTCCTTGGTCTTCATTTGGTTGAAGTTGGCATTCAAACTCGTCATCTGCCTCTGCAGTCCCGCCATGCCCTCATCAACGGTCCTCCGAAGTCCTTCAATGTTCGTCTTTGCAACTTCGACATCTCGAGTCGACTTTTCGTCAGTTGCCTTCAGCGATGTGGAGACAGTCGTCAAAGATTCATTAAGGGTCTTGACGCTCGTATCGAGCGCCGTGAAACGCGTCAGGATATCCTGTAAGAGCTTATTGGTTTCGGCGTTCTTCTGATCGAAATTATCCTGTAGTTGTTTCACTGTTGCTTTCAGGTTGATGGAGTCCGTCATCAACTGATTCAACTGATCCTGAGTCTTTTGCGGATAAGCGGGAGGCGCCACCAGCACCAGCCCAAGGATACTGACCAGCAGTAGCAGAGTGGATCTCTTCATGGTTTAGCCTCCCGTTCTCGCTCCAAGATTTAGGGAACTCGCACAAAAGCGGCGCGGCGGTTTTTCTGCCAGCAGGCTTCGTCCTGTTCGTGGCAGATTGGGCGCTCTTCGCCGTAACTGATCGTGGTCATGCGAGCATCCGCAATGCCCTGGCCGGCAAGGAACTTCTTCACAGCGGCGGCGCGCTCATCGCCTAAAGCAATATTGTATTCCTGGCTTCCGCGTTCGTCAGCATGGCCCTCGATCTGGAATTTCACGGTTGGATTCTGCTTGAGCCACGCGGCGTTATTCAAAAGCTTGCTTTCCTCACCCGGGCGGATCGTCGCTTTGTCGTAGTCGAACAGAATCGGGACTATCGTTTCGGTGAACAACTGATCGAGCGTCTTGTTGGGAGCCGCTGGTTTTGCCGGCGGTGGGGGTGGGGGCGGCGGTGGCGGTGCGGCCGCTGCAGGATTGACAACCACATTCACCGCGGCCGAATCCGCGGTACCGCCGGGGCCAGTCGCCCGCGCGGTATAGCTTGTTGTCGACCCGGGCGTGATTTGCCGGGTTCCGCTGGTCGCCGGCTGTACGGCTCCAATGCCAGGATTAATTGTGACAGCCGTGGCATTCGTGGCGGTGTAGCTCAACACGGCGGACTGTCCAACGGTAATCGTCGATCGGTCCACAGTCAGCGTAACGGTTGGGGCTGGGGTTGGTGGTGGTGCCGGCGCAGGTGGCGGTGGTGGCGGCGGTGCCGGTGCTACCTTCTTCGAGCATCCGACAGACACGAGCGTGAGAGCCACCAAAAGGAGGAGAGAGAAACGCTTCCACAAACAAACAGTCATATCTGAACCTCCGTTGTCATTATGGCGTGACATATCCGGACCATGTAGGTCCTTCATTACTTCCACTGCTAGTCAGGGGAAGCACTTTTTTCCCATCAAGAGTCATTGAATAGATCTGGGTCGTTCCAGACCTGTTCGATTGAAAGGCGAGGTGTTTGCCGTCGGGCGCAAACGTGGGACGTTCATTGTTCCCGGAGTTACTTGTCAACTGCGTAAACTTCTGAGTCTGGGTGTCGTACAGGTAGATATCGAAACCACCGCTCTGAGGCTTGTTCCATGCGAAGGCGATCAATCTTCCATCGGGAGAATAAACTGGATTCGCGGCCTCTCCGCCTTCATCTGTGATGCGCTGCACGTCCGTACCGTCGTAACTCATCGTCCAAACCTGCGGCGTTCCGCTCCGATCCGAGACAAAAACGATACGCCTTCCTGTCGCCGGATTGTAAACAGGGGACACGTCAATACCGCGAGAATTCGTCAGCCTTCGCGGATTCCGGCCATCCGCATCAGCAGAATAAATTTCGGTGTCACCATCTCTGCGGCTGGAAAAGACAATCGACTTTCCGTCAGGAGACCAGGAGGGCACTGAATTCGCGACTCCGGTGGGTTGGGTAAACGAGAATCGTTCCCCGCTAACCGACATGATCGCAATCTGCGGTCCGGAATTTCCCCACAGGGTATAGGCAATTCGATCGTCCACCGGAGACCAGCGGGGCGTGATTGCGATCGAGTGGTGCGAAGTCAACGCACGCTGGCTCGTCCCGTCGTAATCCATCGTATAGATTTCTTTTGCTCCCCCGCCACGCGTTGAGACAAATGCGATTTTGGTGCGTGCAATCCCTCGCCCAAAACCGAGCTGTTCCAGAATGCGGTCTGCAAAATTGTGCGCGGAGAGCCTGGCGCTTTCCTCTTCGTCGTTGAAGCCTGGGAAGTTGCTTGCGATCGGCTCTTGTTGAGAGGCGAGATCGCGCAACCTTCCCGTAGCTGAAAAGCGGCTGCCGTTCAGTGAAAGCCTGCCGTAAGCGATGTATTGGGCAGCGATGCCCGGCTTAGTCCAGTCTTCGGGCTTGATGTCCCCAGGAAGAGCAAAAGTCCCTGGCGGGTAAAAACTGGCGCTCGCGATTTCGAGGTTGCCCGAGAAGTCGAGATCCCGGCGGAGCGTTTCGTTGAACACCTTCGCGAGTTTGTCTGCCTTCTCGCTGGGCATATCGAACTGAAACTCCGGCAACGCGAGGCGCACCGCTCGCGGGCCAACATCGCGGATACCCGCTTCAATCCGATCCTGTTGCGCAGCAAGCGTTGGTGCGAACAAAAGAACAACCAGAGCCGTTGTTATCAAGCTAGCGAGAGTTTTCAAAATAGAACCTCACATCAATGCTCGATCCTGAATATTCACGCGGCAGTGGCGGTACTGAAGCCGTCATTACCGCTCGCTTTGCCGAATTGTCCATGGGAGGCAGCCCACTGGTTTTTTCAACGTCCACGTTGCTGACTTGACCTCCACCTTTAGGAATGGTGAATGTCACATAGACTTTCGCGCCGTACGGGATGCCAGCGGGCTTCTGCCACTGCTGGTGAATAGCGCGTATCAGGCTGCTCACGTACTCCGGAAAGCGTGTTCCAAAACTGCCTTCGCCAAAGGTTACTGTTCCTGATCCGGAGGCTGCCAGGTCACCGTACGGCAAAGCCACTTGTCCGCCAGCGGCGCCGGGTATGGCATTCGACGCCGTTGTCGGCTCAGATTCTGGTTTTCCGCGAGCCGTCTTGGTCGGCGCGGTGTTTTTGGGCTCCGGTTTCTTCTTGCCCGTTGGAATCTTGACTTCGGCCTCGGTGGGCGCCTTTTCCCTGGGCTTTGGCGTCACGTCGGCAGGATTGATGGTCTTTGAGTCGTTCCCTTTGGCGTTCTCCTGAACGTCAGGCGGAGAGGGAAGTGGAATACCAGGCAATCTGTTCGTCACCCCAACCTTGATTCCGCTCACATTCGTCCCCCAACCGGCCGAAGGCTTCTTTGTAAGGAGGGAGGGCGCGAGCACGACGACAGCAAACAACACGGCGTGCAATGCTGCTGACGCTACGACGAACCGGCTCAAGTTGTCGTTAGCCATTACCATCGATTCTAACGTTTTTTCTCCAGCGGCTGAGTCACAATGACGATATTCCTGATACCTGCTGTGGTGAGTGCCTCGATGACCGCAGTGGACGTGCTCCATGCCACTTCACCATCCGCCTGGAGGTAAACACTATCGCCAGCATCCTTGAAATTCTCTTTCACGCGCGAAGCAAGCTCCTGAATTTTTACAGGAACGTCTTGAAGAAAGAGCGTCTCCTTCGCATCAATCGTGACGACCGGCAAGTTCTTGGAGAGTTCATTAACGACTTGAGTTCGCGGGACATTCACTTCAAGGCCGGATTGAATCACCGGCGCCGTTATCATGAATATTATCAATAAGACCAGGACCACGTCGATGAACGGGATCATGTTGATCTCCGCCAGCACGGTTTGAGTTTTGCCGTCGCGAGTCGTGATTGCCATGCTATTGGCCGTCCTCTGCCATGTTGAGCATTTCTGCCTGCAGATCGTCCATCTGCCCGCCGATATTCCTCAAACGATAGACGAACTGGTTATAGGCAACGACAGCAGGAATTGCCGCAAACAATCCAAACGCAGTGGCCAGGAGTGCATCCGCAATGCCGGGCCCCACCGCTTTTAGCGAGGCAGTCTCTGCGTTGGAAAGATCGAGAAACGACGTCAGAACACCAACGACGGTCCCGAACAGTCCCACAAACGGAGCGGCCGACGCCGTCGTTGCGAGAAAAGTCAGACGACTTTCGAGCGACGTCAACTGCGACGTTGCCGTGCGCTGCATGACACGCTCCAGCGCGTTCGTGTTGGGCCCCTTCTTTCCTGTCATAGGTGCGCCGCTGTTAAACACGGCGACAAGCGGCGTAAACCGGAGTGCTTCGACCGCAGTGCCGATCTCGGAAAGGCTTTTTCCTTTTCGGAAGATCCTCCAGAAGGTGTCTGACTCCGAGCGTACTTTCCTGAGAAGAAGAGCCTTTCCAAGAATGATTCCCCAGGACCAGACCGATAAAACAAGCAGAATCGCGAGGACGATTTTCGAAATCGTTCCAGTGTTCTGCAGCATGCTTACGAGACCAATTTCACTCTGACTAAGCATTGGATAAAACCGTGCCCCCTTGGTCGTTGAAAGATCTACTCCGATGCCTTATAACACGCGGTGTATGCTTCGATTCCTTCGAGTCCGTAACTTCGCTCTCATCGATCAGCTCGAGATTCATTTCGAAGATGCATTCAATCTCCTGTCCGGCGAAACGGGCGCCGGCAAATCGATAGTCGTCGATGCGCTCGGCCTGATTGCAGGTTCGAAGGCGTCGTCGGATACGATTCGAACCGGCGAATCGAGGGCGATCGTCGAAGCCATATTCGAAGCGGAGCTTGCGAGCGACCTGGAGCGTCTTGGACTTGACGCTGAAGGCCCCGAAGTCATCGTCCGCCGCGAGATCTCGAGCGACGGGCGCAATCGTGTGTTTATCAATAATCAACCCTCGACGGTTTCCGCTTTGAAGGAACTTGCCCCCGCTCTGTTGGACATTCATGGTCAACATGACCAACAAACCTTGATCGAGCCCTCGAGCCAGCTCGACCTCGTTGATGTGTTTGCCGGAGCAACCGAGCTCGCTGCCAGAGTCCAACAGCTGGACGAAGCCGTTCAAAAGGCGGAAGCGCAACTCGCCGATCTTGTTGCCGACAATGCGCGCAAGGTTGAACGTCTGGATCTTCTGCGCTTTCAGCGCGAGGAGATTCAAAGGGCGAACCCCAAGCCGGCAGAAACGGAAACTGCGCATCAACAACTTGCTGTTCTTTCTCATGCGACCAAACTTCTCGACGCTGCGATGCGGGGCTTTGAGCAACTCTACGAATCCGACACTTCTGTCAGTTCCATTGTGTCGCAAAACGAACGTGCCCTGCGCGACGCCGCCCAATATGACAATCGCCTGGAGCCCCTCGCTGCCCAGGCGGAGTCCGTACGGATTCAGATTCAGGACCTCGCCGCAGGCCTACGCGATTACGCGGCCCGCATCGAGGCCAATCCTCAGGAACTGGAACGCCTTCAAACCCGGCTTGCTGAACTCGAACGGCTCCATCGGAAATACGGTCCAGACCTGCTGGGACACCTTGAAAAGGTAAACGGGGAAATGGACAGCATGGGTCTCGCCGAAGCACAAAAAGACAAACTGCTTCAACACATTGCAAGCCTTCGCGAAGCCTACAACAAGGACGCGCAAACACTCAGCCGAAAACGGAGGGCCGCCTCCGGAAAACTGGAGGCGCAGGTCGTCAGGGAACTGAAATCCCTTGCAATGCCGAACGTCAGGTTCGAAGTGCAGTGGTCTGACGTCATCCCCGGCAGGGCTCGGGGCATTGACCGTGCCGATTTCATGATCTCCGCGAACCCCGGGGAAGACTTGAGTCCCCTGGAAAGAGTCGCCTCCGGAGGAGAACTCTCGCGAATTATGCTGGCCCTGCGCACGGTCCTCGTGGTGGATGAAGCCTCAAAAACGCTTGTTTTTGACGAGGTTGATGCCGGGGTAGGAGGTAAAGCGGCCGAGACGATCGGTCAAAAACTACAGGAACTCGCACGCCGTTATCAGATCCTTTGCGTCACCCATCTCGCGCAAATCGCGGCATGCGCCGAGCACCACTATAGGATTGAAAAGCTTGTCGTTGACGGACGAACGGTGACTCGGGTGGAACCTCTGGACGGGGAATCCCGCGTCGACGAGTTGGTGCGGATGATGAGCGGATCCCGGGTCACCGACGCGGCACGCCAGCATATCCGCGAAATGCTCGCCAGTAGACGTTAAGCGCACCAAGTCATTCCCCGGTGTCATTCCCGGTTGCAATAACTGGTTCAACTCGATACATTGCTTGAATATAGCCTCAGGCCAGGAGGGTTTAAGTGGAAATTGAGATGAAGATCCGAGGGTTGATGATGGATCCTATGACCAATATGCCCGTGGTCATTCTCAAGGAAGCCTCAGGCAACAGTATCTTGCCGATCTGGGTCGGCGTCCACGAAGCAAACGCCATAGCTCTTGAAATCGAGCGCGTGGTCACGCCTCGGCCAATGACACACGATCTTCTGAAGAACGTTCTTCTGGGATTGCAGGCGCACGTGCAAAAAGTGGTGGTCACGGGAATCAAAGACGAGACTTTTTACGCTCTCATCTGGGTAGACCGGGAAGGAGAGCTGGTCTCCATCGATTCGCGTCCAAGTGATGCTTTCGCACTTGCACTGCGCATCGACTGTCCAATCTTCGTTGAGGATGCGGTATTGAAGGCTTCGAAGGCCAACACTACCGACGATACTTCCAAAGAAGAGAAACCGTGGCTCGAGAATCTCAACGACGAGGATTTTGGCAAGTACAAGATGTAAGGATCACTTGCTGTCTGGGGTGTAGCGCAGTCCCCTCAGATAGGCTTCGAGCTCCAACTTTTCCACATTCTTCCTGATGACAATTGAAAGCTCCGTCGCGGGATCGTCGATGATCGACGTGACTTCAGCCAGTCGCGCTTGAACGCGGGCGACTTCATCTTTCGACAATGGAATTGGCGGGGGAGCCTTGGCCGCCGCCGTGGCTGCCGCCGTTGCCGCTTCTACTGCTGCGCGCAATTTGCTGATCTCCTGAGCGGATTCATCTTTCAGTCGCTGCACTTCGGCGTTCAATTTGGTTCGCTCCATTTGGAGTTCGGACGCGGTGTTGCCCGCGTGCTGCAGTTCCTTGTGCAGACGGTCTCGCTCCACACCGGACTCGGAACTCAAACGATCGCGTTCCGCCTCAAACTCCGAGCGCAGCGTCTCCAGCGCAGCCTGCATTTCAGTCTGGAATCGCCCGGTAAGATCCTCCTGAACTTCGCGGCGGACCGCTTCGACATGTTGTGCCATCTCTGTTCGAATCGCTTCTTCCTTTTTCTGGACAGCGTCCACCAGTCGTTTTTGGAAGTCCACATCCACCGCTTTGACTTCATTGATCGTGCGGTCTAAAAGAGCAGCAAGTGTCGCGAGAGCTTCTACCATCCGATCGATGGGCTTCCCGGTCGACTGATGTTTCGCGGCGGTTTCCATAGGCGGCGGATTATAACAAGGGGACAAAAATTCAATGTTCAACCACGAAATCTGCCAGGATCTTCTCGGTGCCCTCTTCCCGAACCTCATAGGTCACTTTGAAAGGAGGCTGCGCCTGAATGCTCCCATCCAGCAGAAAGGTCCTCTTGGTTCCGGGACGAACTTCGTCGGAAAGAAGCAAGGTCAAGGGCATTTCCTTGCCCTGATTCATGATTGTCAGATGGTTTCCAAGGTAGGTGGCTGCAATTTCAGCGGGCTGCTGCGGTTCAATCCGAGCGATAAAGTCCACGGGGATGTCCTTTACGGACTTACCGCTGGTGTTTTCGAGAACTAGAGAAAAACTCTGTTGAAACAGATTCTCATTGGGAAGATCGAGCTTCCGATTCTGCGACAACGTCCACTTCAGGCCCGAGTAGTCAACTGGCGATGCGTGCGGACTGACGGCCCAGATCGCCACAACAAGAATGAGAAAAATGGCGTACGGAAAGGGAGTGCGCAGGCGCAGAGTCTTACTGACACGCTCCCATTGGGGGTTTTCGGCTCGTCCTGTCTTTTTGCCACACTTCGAACAGAAGACGCTGTCGTCAAGCAGGTGGGCACCGCAAAAACGGCAAAACATTACACCCAATCTCTCGGTTTAAAGAATTCCATGTTGCGCGCTTCAATCGAATCGGGCTCAGGCTTGTAGTCGTATACCCAGCGGGCCAACGGCGGAAGGCTCATCAGGATTGACTCGGTACGACCTCTGGTCTCCAGACCAAAGATTGTTCCGCGATCATAAAGGAGGTTGAATTCCACGTACCGTCCTCGCCGGTACAACTGAAATTGGCGCTGGCGATCGCCAAAAGAGTCATTCCGCCGTCTTTCTACAATCGGGAGATAAGCGTTGAGGAACGCATCTCCGACTGATGAAACAAACGCGAAGTTTCGTTCCCGATCTCCGTCGAGGTAATCAAAGAATATTCCTCCGACGCCTCGTGTCTCACCGCGGTGTTTCAGGAAGAAATACTCATCGCACCATTTTTTGAAACGTGGATAAAAATCGAGATCGTGGGCATCACACGCTGTCTTGATGGTTCGATGAAAGTGGATGGCATCTTCCTCTCGCGGATAGTAGGGAGTGAGATCCATTCCTCCGCCGAACCAGGCGGCGTCGCCTTTTTCGAGGTACCTGAAGTTCGCGTGGACTGTCGGAACCATAGGGCTGGCGGGATGAAGAACAAGCGAAACTCCCGTCGCAAAAAATGCGGTACCCGAACCACGGGGAATCTTCTGCGCAAATTCTTCAGGAAGATCGCCCGAAACCGATGAGAAATTCACGCCCGCCTTTTCGAATAACCCGCCGGATTCCATGACTCGTGTCCGGCCGCCGCCGCCACCTTCGCGAGACCATGTATCCTCCCGGAAACGGCTGCTGTCTGCGGCTTCAAGCCCGTGGCAAATCCGGTCCTGCAATCCCCTGAAGTAATCCTCTGTGCGTTGGCGCCACGTCATGGGCAGAGATTGTGGCACAATCTCCGCGTGCAAAACGAATTTGAAGCCAAACTTAAGGAATGGGTTGAAATACCGAGCGTCAGCGCAGCGCGCGAACACAAAGGGGATATCGAAAAGCTTGCTGATAACGCGGTCAGCTACATCCGAAGTTGCGGCGGAACGGCTGAAAAGATTGCAACCCCGGGGAATCCGGTTGTCGTTGGGCGATTCATGTATGGACAGGGTTGGCCCACGGTCACGGTCTACAACCACCTGGACGTTCAACCCGCGAACGAACCTCAATGGACCCGGCCGCCTTTCGTCTTTCATAGCGAAAACGGACACTATTACGGACGCGGAACGACCGACGACAAAGGGCCGGCGCTTACCGCGTTCTTTGGCGCGCGCCGTGCCTTTGAGAAGAAACTTCCGATCAATATTCAATTGATCTGGGAACTCGAGGAGGAAATCGGGAGTCCGAACTTCGAGCATTTCATGAAGGCGAACGCCAGCGGTCTTCAGACGGACTCTATTGTCGTGTCGGACACAATCTGGATCGCCAGGGGAAAACCTGCGGTGAGTTATGGCTTACGCGGCCTTGCCCCCTTTCGACTCGTACTGGAGACGGGAAGCAAAGATATTCATTCCGGAACGACGGGCGGTGCAGCCAGAAACCCCATTGGGGAGCTGTGTCAGGTGATCACTGAGTGCTATGACGCACGCACCGGCAAAGTCAAAATTCCAGGCTTTTATAGAGACGTCGCGAAACCAGGCCGGCAGGAAATGGCAGGCTTTCTATCGTCTGGATTCAATGTGAATCGTTTCAAGCAGGCGCATGAATTGAAGCGGATTCGCAACGGCTCCGCGGGCGAGATGATGCAGCGATTGTGGATACAGCCCACTTTCGAAGTTCATGGAATGGTCGGCGGCTACACCGGTGAAGGCGTCAAGACAGCGATTGCTCCCCGTGCGGAGGCAAAGCTCAGCATGCGTCTTGTTCCGAATCAGAACCCGGACAAGATGTTCTCTTTGGTTCGGAAGTTCGTGAAGGAACGCAATCCCGATGTGCAGGTTATTCCCGAATCCTTTCTTGCCCCGTTCCTCGGCCCGAGGCAAGGCCCTTATATCGACGCTGCAACGGATGCGATGCGTTTCGCATTTGGAAAGAAGCCTGCTCTTGTACGTGAGGGTGGATCGATCGGCGCGGTCGTCACCATGGAGAAATATCTGAAAGTGCCGATCGTATTTCTCGGTCTAAGTCTCCCGGAACATGGATATCACGCACCTAATGAAAATTACGACTGGGAGCAGGCGTCCGGGGGAATGCGGATGTTTGAACGATACTTTGAGAATTTGTCTCAAAGAAATCAGGGCGCCACGAGATCCCAATAGCTGCGAATGCGCCCGGCGCTTTCATCGCGCAGAAATTCCCGAATACTTTGAATCAGGGTTGTCGAACGATGGCCCGGGACGTTCAGCGGATGCGCTCCGCCCGCGCTCGAAAAATACGCGCGAATGAAGACCGCGTCCTCCGTCGTGGGAAGTCCGCGAACGTTGGCGAGATAGGAGCGCCACTGGCTATTTTCGAAAAGGTAGTATTCCACGTTCGACGTGTAGAACGTCGAGACCATCAGATCATTCTTCTGTAGAAAGTTCGCAACAGCCTTGAAAGCTTTTGGACCAGCAAAGTCTCCGACGATCGGGATAAGCCGATTTTCGGCCTCAAATCGTTTCATCCACTGAAACATTTCTTCGGTCGACAGATAACCTTGTTGCTGTCCTGAACGATCGGTTTGAAGAAGAAGGCTTTCAAAGGTGGGGTAGCTCGCTGCGTTATTACGTCCGATGCTGGAGAAGCGTAGATCGAGACCTTCCTCGTGAAGCGTGCCATAAACGTATTCGATTCTTTCCAGATCCTGACCGCTGAGTTTGAGCCCGTAGGTTTGGAGCAGGCGACCACGAATGGCGGAGAGATTGGTCCGGAAGCGCTCCTCGCTGGTTTTCCCGGCTCGAACCGCCCGAAGCAAATCGCGCAGCGACACCCGCGAATCTACTTTTGGCGCTTCGCGGGAAAACAGCATCCCAACGAACTCCGATCGGGTATTGGAAAGATCGAATAGCGCCTTGTAGAGCAAATGCTCCAGCATATTCTGCCGACGTATGTCCGTGATAATGGCCAGAGACGGTTGCGTATGCACGATATAGGAGAAATTTTGGTCTGGCCCGACCCCCATGTAGACAAATCCCGGCTTTACGTTACGGCGGAGGTCTGGAATCACGTGCTGGTAGGATGTCTCATTCGAGATGAAATTATCGGTGTCGAAGAACCCTTCGGGTTCTGAAAGGTCCGTGATGTACTGAGCAAACTGCGATCTCGAAATCTGGATATCTGCGGCCGCGGCAACGTGAAGATCAACGTTGCGTTGGAAGCGAATTGCCACCAGCAGGAGCACCAGCAAGGAACTGGTATACATCAGCTTGCGTGACATCAATTGACTATACGCTGAATTCCCATTTGGGAATTGTGAATTCAAGTTCTACAATGGCCGCAGATGAGAGCATCAAAGACATCGGCAGTCCAGATTCGTCCCGCGCGGCCGCAGGACGTTCAGCGCCTGTGCGAGTTCGCTGAAGAACTGCTCCATAAGTGGGATGCGCGCACCACAGCGCGTGATGCTCAACGTGTCTATGAACGCGTTTTAAAATCTCCTGAACTCGGCGTGATTCTTGTGGCGGAGACTGAAGGGACCCTCTGTGGCTTTACCTATGCCTGCCATGAGTGGCGGTCAGAGTACGGCGGCGAAACAATGGATCTTGTCGAACTGTTCGTCGAACACTCGTGGCGAAACCGGGGCGTAGGCAGATCTCTCCTGGACAGACTGATCGAACATGCGAAGAGCCGGGGAATCCGCCGCTTCACCTCGCAGGTCCATCCAGGCAACGCCGCGATCGAGCGCGCACTTGAAACCTGCGGCTTCGACCCAGAACGACGGACGCTCTGGGCTCTGCATCTTTAAGAAAGTTAACTGCGGGTATAGAGAATCCGCTTCGTGCCACCGTCGCAACTGCCGACGACCTTGTCTTTGTCCGTATCTTTGACATCTCCGGCTGCAACAATGGTTAACGTGTAGTTCTTAACGCCCTTCGCGTCCAGCTTGGCGGCGATTTCCTTCTTAAGTTCTTCGCAGTCCTTGCGCTGAGCAAAAGCGACACCCTGCGATACAGTCAGCGCCAACAAAAGAGCTAACACCCCTCGTTTCATACAGGCTTACACCTCATCTCAAATCAAAGACACCGGTACATGCAGGAACATACATCCGGTTCGTGTATTCCTTCAACATCCTGCTTGCCGAGAATCGGGGGACGATCGAACGTAACGATTCCTTTGCCATGCGAACCCAGCCATGCGGAATCCCTCCCTGGTCGCGGTCATAGTAGAGAGGAACAATCTGCTCCTCAAGCAGGCGGTACAGGGATTCCGCGTCCGTCGCATCATCCTGGCGCACATCAAGGCTATCGGGAACGTCACCAATAGCCCAGCCATTGTCTCCGTTGTGCCCCTCGTACCACCAGCCATCGAGGACGCTGACATTCAACACGCCGTTCATTCCGGCCTTTTGTCCGCTGGTGCCACATGCTTCCAGAGGGGGCCGGGGATTGTTCAGCCACACATCCACGCCCTGGGTAAAGAAGTGCGCGGTATGAATGTCATAGTTCTCGACGAAAGCAACGTGTCCGGCAAATCCGTTATCTGCCGCGATCGAGTAAATGTCATGAATCAGGCGCTTGCCGTAATCGTCCGCAGGATGGGCCTTTCCCGCGAAAACGATCTGTACGGGTTTCCAGAGATTCAGCAGGATCGCGCGGATACGCTCGATGTCGTGGAAGATGAGGCCCGCGCGCTTATAACCGGTGAAACGGCGCGCAAATCCGATCGTAAGGGCGTCCGGATCGAGCAGAGTTCCCATGGCGATCACCTGTCGCGGATCAACGCCGTCAATGGACCATCGATACCGCGCCCGCTCTCGGACGAATCCCAGCAGTTTACGTTTGAGCGCGAGATGGACGCTCCAGAATTCCTCGTCAGGTATGTCGAGAACCCGATTCCAGAAGGACACATCGTCATGCCGATCCACCCATTCGGGTCCGAGATGACGATCAAAGAGTTGCGCCAGGTCGGACGCAATCCACGTGGGCGCATGCACTCCATTGGTGACGTGAGTAATCGGAACTGAGTCTTCCTGATTCGGCCAGATGTTCTCCCACATTCTCCGTGTAACACGTTCGTGTAATTCGCTGACACCGTTTCTCCATCGTGACATACGGAGAGCGAGCACCGTCATATTGAAGGACCCCTCATAGGCGCCGAGATCCATGAATTCCTGCCGGGTGATTCCAAGCTCATCCCAGTACCCGTTGAAATGTCGGTCCATCATCTCGAAGGGGAAGGCGTCATGGCCTGCAGCCACCGGTGTATGTGTCGTGAATACCGTCGTGGATTGGATTGTCTCGGCGGCGTCCTTGAACTTATCGCCTTTCAAGACAAGCTCGCGGATGCGCTCGAGGATCATGAACGCCGTGTGACCTTCGTTGGCGTGAAAAACTGATGGCTGCACCCCGAGAGCGCGGAGAACACGGACGCCCCCAATGCCCAGAACCATTTCTTGTCGGACTCGGTGATCCTTGTCGCCGCCATAGAGACGTGCGGTGAGCTCCCGATCTGCTGGCGAGTTTTCCTCGACCTCCGTATCCATCAGAATCAGTGGCACAGTCCCCAGATTGACGCGCCAGACTTCCACAAACACATGGACATTCCCCATCTGAAGTTCGACAACAAAGCGTTGCTCTCCATCGCGAGATGCTGTTTCGATCGGCGCGTCACGCCGCTTCAACTCTTCATAGATGTCTTCCTGCCAGCCGTCGGCCCTCAGACGCTGGTGAAAGTAGCCCTGCGGGTAAGCAAAGCCCGTCCCGATTAGAGGAATTCCAAGGTCTGCCGACTCCTTGCAATGATCACCTGCAAGGATGCCGAGACCGCCCGAATAAATCGGCAGGGAAGTGTGAATTCCGAATTCCGCCGAAAAGTAAGCGATGGTCTTCCCGGCAAGCTCCGGGAATTGACGCTGAAACCAGCGGGACGAATGCCCGTTCCGAAACATCCTCTGGATGGTGGCTTCATATTCGCGCAGAAAGTCAGGATCTTCAGCAGCATGTTTCATGCGCGCGGCGCTGATTTCATTGAGCAGCTTTACAGGATTGTGGTGGGTGGCGCGCCAGAGGTCCGGGTCGAGCCGCTTGAACAGGAGGCGCGACCTGTTGTCCCAGCTCCATTCGAGGTTGTATGCCAAGTCCCCAAGTCTCGAAATGCGCTCGGGGAGATCCGGAAAATGTTTTTTCTGCATTAGATCAGGAGCGTCGTTGCTCCCGTACGCACTTCTCAAAGCACTCGGTGAAATAGTCGATCTCTTCGTCGGTGAGATGCCCTACATGACCGATTCGGAACGTCGTTTTCTTGATTAGTCCCTGTCCTTCGCCAATCTGAATGCCGAACTCTGCATCGAGCCGGCGAATCAGCCCTTCGATATCGAAACCGCCGGGCGGAATCACGCCCGTAATACCATTGCCCGGCCGCCTGGCATAGATTTCCATCTCTGACTTGCGAACGAGTGCGCGAACACGATCGGCCACCGCGGCACGCCTGGCAAAAATTTTCTCCTTACCCTGACCGTGAATAAAATCGAGCGCTGCTTCGAGCTGAAACAACAGCGAAAGCGCGGGGGTGAAGGGGACTGCGGCCTTATATTTGGTCCAATCCCAGTAGAAGCGAGGTGTTCTGGATACCTTCTGCTTCTCCCAGGCGCGAGGCCCGATAGCTACCACTCCCAGTCCTGGAGGCAGCATCAGTCCCTTCTGAGATCCGACTACCACAGCGTCGACACTCCAGGAATCCATTTCCATCGGGGAGACAGCCAGCCCGGATACCGCGTCCGCGACAAGGATCCTGCCCTGGCCCCGAACGAGTTTGCCGATTCTTTCGAGTTCGATCAGCACGCCTGTCGAACTCTCGCTCCAAGTGATAAAGACAACGTTCGCCTTCGGCCACTTCTCCAGAGCCTTTTCCATGTCTTCCGGCGATGCTCCGTGTCTCCAATCTACATCGGCAACACGTACCGTAAGGCCGTATCCATCGGCAATGTGCTTCCACCTTTCGGAAAACGTTCCGCCAACGACGACCAGAATCTCGTCGCCGGGAGAGGTGAGATTTGCAATGGCAGACTCCATTGCCCCAGTGCCGGAAGCAGCAAGGAATATGACGTCGGACTGAGTGCCAAACAACGGACGACATCCCGCTTCCAACTTCCCCAACAGGTCCAGCATGGGAACAGAGCGGTGAGAGAACAGGGGCCGGTCTCCCGCAACGCGGATGTGATCCGGAACCTGCATGGGTCCGGGTAGGAACAAAAGGGGCTTTCTAATCAAACTCGAAACCTCCAAATAAAGACAAAAGATGATAGCAGACCCCGTATTAGCATTAGCGGAAGTCTGCAGTTTATTGAGCAGACGGTAAGCGAAGATGCTTACAATGCGCGTTTGACTTGACAAAAATCCCAGGGTGCCCAAACTACGGCACTTAGTTTTGTGGCAGGTTTTTGACGCGACCCAGAAAGGAATCTGTATGCATAGACGGTCTTTGCGGAGCGGCTCAATAGCGCTCCTCCTCTTCCTGCAAGGCATTATTGGCCCCGCTCAGGCCCAGCAAGGCAGAAAGTGGCAGCACCTTCTCATCGAAACCCGGAAGCCCTACGACAGCGTCGTCCGTGCTGTCGAAGCTAACGGCGGGCGCGTCACCAGGCAGTTCGAGTATATCGATGCAATTGCCGCTGAAGTGCCGGAAGAAACGGTGGACAGTACCTGGAAACTGCCGGGAGTCCAGGGGATCATTGAGGACGTCACAATTCAAGGGCCAGCGAGCATTAATCCGATACGCACACATTCAACTGGACATTCACAAGGAGCCGCGATAACGAGCGGCCCGACGAGCCGGCGGAAACGCATTCTTTCAAAAGAAGTGAGAGGCTTGGCGGCCATTCAACCCCAGGTCTATTCGATCAATAACGCCGGGACGAGGATCGAGAGCTTACACGCCATGGGACTCACCGGCGACGGGGTTATCGTTGCCGTAATCGACTCCGGAATGCGCAACGGATTCGACCTTGCCGCAGACGCCGTGATCGGAGGTGCGGATTTCTTCGATGACGGTGCAGCAGGGCCGGCTGGCGACAGTCAGGCCGATTGGAAGAAGGCAGGAAATGATGGCCACGGTACCTTCGCGGCGGGATTGATCGCGGGTAAAACATCCTTTCTGGTGAATGGCGTGATGCAAAGCGCGCTCGAGCGGTACGCTCCCGGCGCAATTGTCAACGGAGAACTCCCCCTGATTGGAACAGCTCCGGACGCCAAGATTTATGCGGTGCGAGTCTATCAGGATCCATTCGTCGGCGCGCCGCTCTCCACCGTTATTGCGGCCATGGAGCATGTTATACAGCAACGTCAATTGTACGAGAGTACTCACGGAAAGAAGGGGCTGAAGATCCAGGTCGCTAATTTGAGTCTGGGATTTTCGACGCTCGCCGCCGGTCAATCGCAGTTGGACGTGTTACTCGACAGGATGCTTGATGCCGGAATTGTGCCTGTAGTCTCAGCCGGAAACGTTGGGCCGTCTGCAATCACAATCTCAAGCCCGGGAACTTCGCGGAGCGGAGTTACAGTTGGGGGAACGGGTCCGGCAGCCAATGAACGCATCCTGTTTGAGGTGCAGTACGCAACGCAACATCCTGAGCAGTACTATCCGGGAATCGGGCGAGATCTCCGGCCGTTCGACGGCACAGAGATCGGATGGTTCAGTTCGAGGGGGCCCAACGCTGACGGCCGTCTTGATCCGGATATTGTCGCCACCGGCGTAGGGAACATCAGCCAGGGTTACTGCCCCGACCAGATCGAGGTCGTGGACGCATGTTTCAATAGCCTGTCCATCGGAAGTGGAACCTCATTCAGCGCGCCAATCGTTTCGGGTATCGCTGCGGTATTGGTGGGCGCGTTTCCGAATGCAACTCCCAGGCAGATTCGAAATGCCATGATTGCTTCAGGTAACCCGGCGAAGATTGAACCGTATTTCGACGCCGTCGATCGTGGTCGTGGTCTTGTCGATGCCTACGCAGCCTACTTTTTGCTCGCCTCGGGCACCGTTCCTGATCCTCGTCCATCCACCCCTCCATGGGACTCGCTGGTTGAAGACAACCTGGAACAGAATCCGGGACTGACGGTGAAATCAGGCACCGTGACCGAAGTAATGACGGGACTCAAGCCGGGCGACCGGGCAGAGATTTTATACGCCGTGCCCCCAGACACGGACCGCGTCATCGTCCGCATCCTTAACGTCGAGATGGCGGGGCCTCAAAATCCCTTTTTGGGTGCCGATCGCCTGTTCCTCTACGTCCACAGCGCCAAGACCTCCCGAGCGCAGGGAAACTATCTCGTCGAAGGAGAATTGCTTGCCGGCGGGGAGCCGGAAAGAGTGTTTGAGCTGAGCAATCCCGATACCGGTGTCATGCGCATAACACTCAATCCGGATACTCTGAATGGAGGGCTAGTCACGGCCACGGTACGACTACAGACAATTCCTCGCTCCGTTTCCAGTACAAGAGTCATCGACGGCACAATCAGTAACGATGGCGAAAACAAGATCAAGACCTACACCCACAATGTTGCTATAACAACCAAAAAACTGGAGTTCGTCCTGACCTGGGATCACGACTGGGCTCACTACCCAACAAGCGATGTGGATCTTATCGTGTGCGACCCCGGCATTCCCGTTGCGGACTGCAGGACTTTGGGAAACAAGCAGGCAGCCACCCTCGCAAGCCCCGAGCGCGTTAGCATTGATCTACCCGCTGCAGGGAATTGGACCCTGCTCGTAAGCGGCTTCAGTGTGCCGACACTGACAGGTACAGATAACTTCAGAATAAGGATTAAGGAAACTCCGTAGCCGTAAGACCTGACGCGTCTCAGAAGCCTTCCGCGAAAGCCCGGGCGATCTGCGGGGCGTCAGGGTTGTCCTTGTGCTTGATGAACGCAAAAACTTCAGTCCCGGACTCCGCCCAGTTTCTCCATCGCAATCGCCATTCCTCGCGCTCCTGATCCGAATAGCGTTGGCGCCGAAGACGAACATAGACGACGTCTGTCGTTATCTCCAGAGGCGTGCATCCTTCATCGCTGTCATGGATGCACAGAATCGAGCGGTGCCGCCTTAAAAGGTCGTACACCCCCGGCGTGAACCAGGATGGATGCCGAAACTCAAAGCTGTGGCGAATGTTTCCTGGCAAAACCTCAAGAAAAGCCTCAAGTTTTTCAACGTCACATCTGTAAAAGGGAGGCAGCTGAAAGGCGACCATCCCGAGGCGTTCACCGAGCAAGGGGACCATCGACACCAAATAATTCAATGCCTCTGAGGGGACCTTCAGCCTTTGTCGGTGAGTGATTTGCTGGCTGGCCTTTATGGCGAAGCGAAAGTGGTCGGGCGTTGATTCCCGCCAGGCCTCAAGAGCTTTCGCGGTGGGCATTCGGTAAAATGTGGAATCGATTTCCACCGCTGGAAACTGGGTGGCGTAAAACGGCAGCATCTGCTTATCCGGTAGATTGCCGGGGTAGAACTCTCCCTTCCACTCCCTGTAGCTGAAGCCAGAGGTTCCTACGAATACCCTTGCCACATCACGCATTATGCGGCCAGCTGCTGCGCGGGGACAACAAAGCCGTCGCCTATAGGGCATAAGTCATTGTTTAATCATTCAGATAAAATCTAGATAGGGAAGTACTACTGAAAGTAAGAAGCTAAAGGAGGACTCGGAAACGCCCGACACTCAAGGATTCCAGCGATTTCTGGTAATTAAACCGAATAAAATGGGCCGAAATACGCAGCACGGCTTGCGTTTTTCAACAGTGGCTTGGATTTCGACCGGCTACTCAAGTGGGTGTCTGACTTGAGCTTAGGGGCCAGAGACTCGGTTCCCGCGATTTTTCCACAGGGATTTCCACAGGAAAGCTTGTGACTATCCGATTCAGACCTGACAAACCGGAACAAACTCGGAGTGGCGAATACCGGGCGAAGGAAGGCGCAAGGGCATATCTGGTGTCGGCCAGTGGCTGCGATCTTCGTAGACAAAGAGCTGGTAGGCTGGCTCAAACTGGTCCGAAGTAAACACCTTCACGTCTGAAAAAACCTGCCTATACCGATCGTAGTAATCCAGGCCGGGAGCGCGCACATGACCAAACTCTGCGGGGTTCGGCTCGGTATATTCGATCGTTCTTTCGCCCACAATCGGCACCGGAAGAATTGCGATGCCGTTTGGCCGGAGAATGCGGCGCATCTCGCGGATGGCAGCCATGTCGTCTCTAATATGCTCCAAGATATGAGAAGCAAAGACGAGATCGTAAGAAGCGCTGGGAAACGGAAGCCGGGTAAGGTCGACATGGTGATCGACGCGCGGCATCTCCAAGTCTGCGGTCGTATAGCTCCGGAAAGTCTTGCGGAATTGCTTTATCAGGAAAGGCTCGGGCGCAAAATGGATGACGTCCATTCGTGAGAAATCTCTCGACTGCTCGAGTGCGGCCAACGTCAGCCACTGAAGGCGATGTCTCTCGTAGCTGCTGCATCTGGGGCACTCGGCGCTCTCCCGAGTTCCTGTACTGGCATGGCGATCAATAAACGGTCCGGAGTAGCCGCACAGGGGGCACCGGAATCTGCTTTTTTTTCGATAGTACGCCTTGAAAGCAAGCGACCTCCCGAAAAAGAAAGTGGAACGTAGGAATAGATACACGGGGATCATTCTGAAATGCCAGGGAGCTCACTGTCAATCGTTGGCGAAAGCGCGAGACTAAACAACATAATACATCTTATGCGACATTGAATAGCCACCTAAGTGTCGTTCTTCGGCCGAAAAAGGCGCTTAGCTGTATTTTTTAGAGGAATCCTCAATCTTCCCTCTAGATGTTCTCTTCTACAGGACGAAACGCCGGCATCAATGCCCA
>Ga0068863_100000633_pt1 | contig 35654 bp, 31 predicted proteins | sample KBSSwiS62_FD_66596 | JGI IMG/M metagenome (GOLD analysis project Ga0068863, IMG submission 66596) | Switchgrass rhizosphere microbial communities from Kellogg Biological Station, Michigan, USA - KBS Switchgrass S6-2 | ecosystem: Host-associated > Plants > Roots > Rhizosphere > Soil ... | reverse complement strand
CACGCCGCATCGGCCGGCGTGAGAGCGAGGCATCGCCGACGAGCGTGCTCGTAAAGGCGTGTCCCGCCAGCACCCCCGACAGGAGCCTCATCGTGGTCCCGGAATTGCCGGCGTCCAGAGGGCCAGCTGGCGAACAGAGTTGCCCCAAACCTCGTCCCAGTAGAGAGACGGTGCCGGCCGGACCTTCCTCGATCGACACGCCGAGCCGTCGCAGGCAATTCAGGGTCGACCGGCAGTCGGCGCCGGGGGCAAAATTGTGCAGCAGGGACGGGCCATCGGCGAGCGCCGCGAGCAGGGCATACCGGTGCGCAATCGACTTGTCGCCGGGCACCTCGAGGTGGCCACGGAGGCTCCGGGCCGGCCTAACGGTGGCGGCGGGTGACAGGGACATCTGGGGATGGATCTTACGCGACAGATGGTATTCTTGGGCCTCCTGACGCATCGATGACGCAAAACGGCCATCAGTTCATCCGCCTCGAATTCACCAGCGCGTTCGAGATGCTGGATTTCGTCCAGGTTGTGAGCGACCATCTGGCCCGGCGGGTCGGTCTCGACGAGGACGCGATGCACTGGGTCAGCGTCGCGATTCGCGAATCGGTCATCAATGCCATCAAGCACGGCAATCGCAACGACGCGAGCAAACGCGTGTTCGTCGAGTTCGGGACCTCGATGGGCGACGTGCCGGAGTTGTCGATTCGGGTCCGCGATCAGGGCCAGGGTTTCGATCCCGAGGCGGTGGCGAACCCTCTCGACCCCGAGAACCTGCTGAAATCGAGCGGCCGCGGCATTTTCCTCATCCGCAACTTCATGGACGATGTCCAGCTGCGGCGCGCGCCCGAAGGTGGGATGGAAATCAGCATGCTCAAGCGCGTGCAGCCTAGCGCCGCCGACGGATCCGCCCAGGCGTAAACCTTCAGTTGCCGCCGCGTCCGATCTTTCTCACCACTGCGATTGAGGCGGTTGTCCGTGCCGGCGAGCTGCAGATGGCGCAGCTCGGTCAGGCGTTCCGCATCGACAAGAAGGGCACGACCGATCTCGTCACCGAGGTGGACCTCGCCGTCGAGCGCATGTTTCGCGAGCTCATCGCGCGACGGTTTCCGGATCATCAGATCCTCGCTGAGGAAATGGGCGGCGCGGCGGCGGTGCCGGCGGGACCGTGCTGGGTGTTCGACCCGATCGACGGCACCACCAACTACGCGCACGGCGTGCCGATCTTCTGCGCGTCGCTCGCGCTCGAAATCGACGGCGTGCCCGAGGTCGCGGCTGTCTACGATCCGAACCGCCGGGAGCTGTTCACCGCCGAGCGCGGCGGCGGCGCGTTTCTCAACGGCGCGCCGATCCATGTCACGGCCGCCGGCCATCTCGTCGACGCGCTGCTGGTCACGGGGTTTCCCTACGACGTCCGCACCCGAATCGACGAGATCGTCGGACTGTTTGCCGCCTTCGTCGCGGAGGCGCGCGCGGTACGGCGCCTGGGGTCGGCCGCCATCGATCTGTGCTGGGTCGCGGCGGGGCGCATGGACGGCTTCTGGGAAGCCGACCTCAAGCCGTGGGACATCGCAGGCGGCGCGCTGATCGTGTCCGAGGCCGGTGGTCGCGTCACCGGGCTCGGCGGCGGCCCGTTCACCTCGCGCGGCGGCCACGTGCTCGCGACCAACGGCCACCTGCACGACCCGATGCTCGAGGTGATCCGCACGTTTCAGAATCGTCGTGCGTAGTCTCCGGTTAGCCTGTCTCGCCGAAGCGGGCAACGCCGCGAAGGCGGAAGTCCCCAGACTCGGACGTTCTGATACCCCTGAGAGACAATCGTGGCCGAATTGTGACGATTTCCGCGCCTTTCGAGCGGTTTTTCTGGCACCTCTTCTGCTACCGCTGGTAAGGCAAAAGGAGCGCGACCATGCGTCGATTCGTTTCGTTTGGAGCCGGGGCCCTGGTGCTTGGACTGTTGGCGACGCCAATCGCTTCGGCCCAGCAGTCGGTGAATTTCTATGTCGGCGCGTTCACCCTGCGCGGCGAAGACGGGCGCGACAGCAATGACGTCCTGTTGAACAACCTGAACTTTCTCGCCTTCAACATCAAGGACTTCAACGGGCCGACATTCGGCGGCGAATGGCTCATCGGATTCGGCAACAACTTTGAAGGCAGTCTGGGTGTCGGATTCAGCACGCGAACCGTGCCGACGGTGTACCTCAATTTCGTCAACACGAACGGCGCTGAAATCGAACAGGATCTGAAACTGCGCGTCGTGCCGTTCACGGCGACGGTACGCTTCCTTCCGCTCGGCCGCGGCAACGGCATCGAGCCATACATCGGCGCCGGCGTCGGCATCTTCAACTACCGCTATTCCGAAAGCGGTCAGTTTCTCGCGACGGATCGAACGATCTTCCGCGACACGTTTGTCGGCAGCGGCACCGCGACGGGCCCGGTGATTCTCGGCGGCGTGCGCGTGCCGGTTGGATCCTGGGCCATCGGCGGCGAGATTCGCTATCAGTCCGCTGAGGGGAATCTGCCGACCGACCAGGACTTCGCGGGCACCAGGCTCGATCTGGGCGGGTTCAATTACCTGTTCACGGTGAACGTCCGCTTCTAGCGAGGACTCGGGGCTCGGGGCTTGGGGCTCGCGACATTGACCCGTGTCAGCTAGCCCCTAGTCCCAAGCCCCTTCTCGCCTTTTGTAGAGAGCGAGCCCGGCCCCTTCGCACACGCGCCGGTAGCCGTAGAGGAAATGCGGGTGCTCGCGCGCGAGGCGTGCGAGGACGTCGCCGCCCTGCGCCTTTTCCTCAATCAGGATCCACTGCGCGAACGGGTATGGCCCGTCGATCGCCGTCAGCCACAGGTCGCCGTTGCCTTCATGCAGGAAGTCGTGGATCGCGAAGCCGGCGCGCGACATTTCCTGCATGTGATGCCCGAGCGATCCCATGCTCGCCATGATCTTCATGCCGCGTTGCGGCGGTCCGATGCACGCCGTCACCTTCGCACGGACCGGCACGTTCGGTCGATCCCACTGCGCCTCCACGACCATCGGCGCTGATGCGTCGAGCGGACGCAGCTCGTAGGCGACGGCTGCCAGTACCGCGATTGCGCACGCGACACGGGCGCGCTTCGAGATGCCGACGATCGCGCCGGCGCCGATCGCTTCAATGGCCAGCAGCGGCACCATGTAGCGGATGCGGAACGGGTGCCCCTTCACGAACGCCGCCCATGGGATCACGGCCATCGTGACCAATGACACCGCGAGGATGGCAAAGGCGCGAGCGCGACTCAACAGGCCAAGCGCGGTGAGGATGAGCATCCCCGCCAGGCCGATCCCGACGAGCAGCGGACCGCTCAGTCTCCTCGTGCCCCAAGCGATCTCCTTCGCCGCCAGCAGCGGGTCACCCAAGGCTTGATTCTCGGGCACGAAGAAATCACCCCCGACGAACCATCGGCCGGCGACGATGCGGCTGAAGATGGCGAAGGCCGTGACCGCAAGCGCGGGGTAGAGCGCAATACGCCCCGTGCGGAGTGCGGCAATGTCGAATGCCTCGCCCTCGCGCCAGCGTGCCCAGACGGCGCCGGACAACGCGGCTGCCGTGACCGGCCACGCTTCGTAGCGGGTGAGACACGCGAGAGCGAACACCCAGCCGATGAGGCGGGTCGGATCGCCTTTGCGGCAGGCCTGAAGGTCCGCCCAATCGATCAGCATCGCAACCGCCAGAAGGGTGAGCGCCAGCAGCAGCGGCTCCGTCATCGGCGTCGACTGCAAATAGAGGACGTTGGGATTGAGCGCGAACACAGCCGCCGCGGCGACCCCGGCGACACGCGATGCGGTCATTGCGCACACGAGCCACGCGATCGCACACGCGGCAACAGCAAACGAGAGAATCGAGATGGCCACCGCCGACGCGCCAGTTCGGTAGAAGGAATCGACTTGGACAGGAACGGCATTCAGCACATGCGGCAGTGGCAGCCACACGGCGCCAATCTGCTGCCATCCTGGCGTAAGGTTGTCGATGATCCGGCGCGCTACGACGAGATGCCCGCGCGCGTCGTAGTGACTCAGCGTAAGGCCAAGCCGATGGTACTGGACTGCCACGAGCGCGCCGACGCTCGCGGCCGCGACCGCGACGCCGACAATGAGGCGGTGTCGCGCTGACAGTATAATCACCACCTCATTCTATGGGGAGAATCGTCGGCCGCATCCGCGCGCTCGCGATGGCGCTCGGTGCGCCGGGGTTGTTCCTCGTCGCCTTCCTCGATTCGACGTTCCTTCCGCTGCCCGGCGCCACCGATCTCTTGCTGATCATCATGACGACGCGGCACAAGGAATTCGTCGCGTGGTACATCCTCGCCGCGATCGCCGGTTCGATGGCCGGCTGCCTCGTGATGCACGCGATCGGCAAGAAGGGAGGCGAGGCGCTGGTCCGGAAACGCTTCACGGGCGAGAAGATCGAACGTGCCATGGCGTCGCTGCAGCGCCACGGCATCATCGCCGTCCTCGTGCCGTCGCTGCTGCCGCCGCCCGCGCCGTTCAAGATCTTCGTTCTGCTCGCCGGCGTAGTCGGCATCAGCGCCGTGCGATTTGCGACCGCGATCGCGATCGGACGCGCCATCCGCTACGTCGCGCTCGGGTATCTGGCGATCAGGTACGGCGGCCGCGCGAGCACCTATGTAGCCGAGCACGGGACCACAGCGTCGCTGGCCCTGGTGGGTGTCCTGGTGGCCGCTTTTGCCGGATATGTGCTCTGGAGCAAAGCCCGGAGCGGCAAAACCCGATAAGATCATTCAGATGATCGACCTGTCCGTGGTCATTCCCGTGCGGAACGAAGCCGCGTCGCTCGACGAGCTGCATGCCGAACTATCGAACACGCTGCGCGCCTGGGGGCGATCGTACGAGCTCATCGTCATCGACGACGGCAGCACGGACGAGAGCTTCGAGACGCTCGCGCGGTTGCAGGCGGTCGATCCGCACCTGACAGTCATCCGCTTCCGCAGGAACTTCGGGCAGACGGCGGCGTTCGCGGCGGGGTTCGACCATGCCCGCGGCCGCATCATCGTGACATCGGACGGCGACCTGCAGAACGACCCCCGCGACATCCCGGCGATGGTCGAGGCGGTCGAGCGCGGCGCTGACATCGTGTGCGGGTGGCGCAAGAACCGCAGGGACGCATTTCTGTCGCGCCGGCTGCCGTCGATGATGGCAAACAGCCTCATTTCGGTCGTCACCGGCGTCCACCTTCACGACTACGGCTGCTCCCTGAAGGCCTTCCGGGCGGAGATCGTCAAGAGCATGAAGCTGTACGGCGAGATGCATCGCTTCCTGCCCGCCATTGCGAGCGAACAGACGTCCAGTATCGTCGAGCGTGTCGTCAGCCACCGCGCGCGCAAGCACGGGCGGTCGAAATACGGCATCGGGCGGACGGTCCGGGTCGTGCTCGACTTGTTGACGGTGAAGTTTCTCTTGAGTTACTCGACGCGGCCCCTGCACATGTTCGGGTTGATCGGGGGGACGATGGGGCTCGCGGGGTTCCTGCTCACGGGCTGGCTCGCGTACGGGCGTCTCATGGGCAGCGTCTCGCTTAACCAGCATCAGCCGCTGCTGCTGCTGGGGATTGTGCTGATGTTCACCGGCGTCCAGCTGGTCACTGTGGGTCTGCTCGCCGAGATGCAGGCGCGGACGTACCACGAATCGCAGAACAAGCCGACCTACGTCATTCGCGAGATTCGCCACTCCACGCCGAACGACGTTCGCGTGATGGCGAAGGGTTAACGGCCTCGATTCAAATGGCGCCAGAGCCGTGCAGATCCAGGTACTGATCGAACCAGTGATGGAGAATCACCTGATGGGCTGATTCGGCCCACCCGTAGCGGTGGACTGGCACGTAGAAGTTCAGATCCCCGAGGGCGCGCGCCTGATTGTCGGGCCGCATCGCCGAGAGCGTGACGGCCGCGATGCCGACACGACGGGCGACATCGAGCGCTCGGACGATATTCGGTGAGTTCCCCGAGCTGCTGATGGCGATGACGAGGTCCCCGGCACGGCCAAGGCGCTCGAGCGGCAGTGAAAACACCTCGTCGTAGGCCACGTCGTTGGCCGTGGCAGTGAGCAGCGAAGGGTCGTTGAACGCCAGCGCGCGCAGGCGGCCGTTCTTGGCGGCGTCGGTCGCCATGTGGCTCGCCATGCCGGCGCTGCCGCCGTTGCCAATGATGTACAGGTGAGCGTCGCGTTGCTGGACCGCACGCGTCATCGAGACCCACTGGCTGACGCCGTCAGCCGCCGGCAACGTGCGGCCGTCGCGGTTAGTGACCACGACCTCGCGCAGCCCTTGGGCAATCGTCTCGAAGTAGTCGGCCCACGCCTCCACGTCACCTCATTTCGAGTGTAAAGCCGATGTTACATCAGCGCGCGCACGTTCCACGCTTTCGTAGAGCCTCAGCGTGCTGTCGAATCTGCCTTCGTATTCCACGGTGAACTGTCCGTGGCAGGAAGATGCGACCAGTGCGGCCAAGACCGGCCGCAGATCGGATCGAAGTTCGTGCGAATGTTCGGCCGATCGACGCGCTCGAGGACCTCCCGACAGATCTCGGGGACCAGCGATCCGCCGTCATGGTTCTCAAAGACGAAGGTCGTCTCCGGAAGCCGATCCGAACGGTCGCGCAGGTTGTGGGTGATCACGTCGCAGAGTGCCGGCCCGCGAGACCGCCGCATTATCTTGCTAGGAATCATCTCACCGCCTCTTTTTATGTGATATATTGCCCGCGTTCATTCGCCGCCGTCGTGCGGCGGCCCTCAGCTCGTTTCCGGTCACGCCGTCCTACCGTCAGGACGCATTCGCGACGCGCGGCGGACGCTGCGCATCGCCCGCGGATGTCATCTATGAATCAGCGCACGTGTCGCTTGTTGGTACCGTTGGCTGCGCTCGTCGCGGCCGTGGCGTGCACTAAGAGCAACTCTGGGGGGCCGTCGGCCTCGATTGGCGCGCCGCGGCCCGTGACACCGGCCAACGGCGCGGCCATCAAGAATGCGGACCAGCCGGTCACGCTCGTTGTGCAGAACGCGGCGATCTCGACGCCGGTTGCCGGCACGGCGTACACGTTCGAGGTCGCGAGCGACGCGGCGTTTTCTACCAAGATTCAGACCAAGACCGGCGTCGCGGAAGGCTCCGGCCAGACGACGGTGAAGCTCGATACGCTGCCCGCGGCGCGCGATTACTACTGGCACGTCCTCGCCACAAATGGAAGCACGACCGGGACCTTCGGCACCTCGTACATGTTCACGATCGGTCCGGCCGTGACGATCAGCACGCCGGTGCCGATCTCCCCGCTGACCGGACAGGCGACCGATCTGCGGCCGGCGCTGCGCGTGACGAACGTCACACGGACCGGGCCGGCGGGCGCGATCACCTACCGATTCGAGATCGCTTCGAATTCGGCGTTCAGCCCGCTGGTCGCGACAGCAACTGTCGCGGAAGGCATCAACGAAACCGGATTCATTCCGACGACCGACTTGGCCGTCAACACCACGTTCTTCTGGAGGGCCACGGCGATTGACGCGGCGAGCGGTGTCACGAGCACGTCGAGCGCAGTCCAGAGCTTCACGACCAACAGACCGTCGCAGGCGGCGGTTGTCGCCGCCCAGTTGGGAGTGCCGCTCTGGCCGGGCATTCAGCCGCCTGGCAGTCTGGGGCACGCCACCATGGGCAACGATGCCGCGTTGGGCGTCGGCTGGGCCATCCAGACGCTGCACTACGCCCCTGGCAACGTGAACTTCCAGAGTCCAGACATCGAGATGTTGCGCTTGTTCGACCTCTTCGATCGCGGTTTTCATCCCGACGATGCGGTGGCCTGGATGAACTCGAACGGATATCCGACAAACGCGCTGTGGTATCCGCCGCCAGAGAAAGCCGTCATGGGCCTGAAATATGTGTACATCGCCGCCCGCGGCAAGGTGTTCGTCAATGGTATCTGGGACATCGTGCTGAGGGTTGAATGATTGCTGAAGACAAACCCATGAAGATGTCGCTCGCAGGCATCCTCGCGTGGATCGCGCTCCCGTGCGCGACATACGCGCAGGCGCCGACACCTGCTCCCGCTACCAGGGCCTACGTTGAGGCCGTGGCGCAGTCGGCCTTCGGAAACGTCACGAGCCAGTCGTTCGGAGGAGAGCTTGGTATCACCGTTCTTCCGAGCGTTCAGGTCTTCATTGAGGCCGGACAGGTAAACAACGTGGCAACGGCGGAAATCGGTGCGGCGGCCGCAAAGATCGGCGGCTATCTGTCTCAAGCTCAGTCGAATGTCGGTTATGCGGTCAAGCAACCGGTGACGTTTGGCGTGGCCGGAGTGAAGCTCAACATACCGGCGTCTGGCAGGGTGCTGCCGTACGTCCTGGCGGGTGGCGGCGTGGCGAGGGTGAAGCAGGACGTCACGTTCTCAGTGGGCGGCACCGACGCGACCGGCAATCTGACGCCGTATGGCGTCGTGCTCGGAGCCGACTTGTCTGGCACCTTCACGAAGCCGATGGTCGTCGTCGGCGTCGGGGTCATGGTGCCGGCGGGGCAGCGGCTCGTCTTCGACATCCAATATCGGTACGGACGGATTTTCGCCGACGGTCAGGGCATCGACGTCAGCCGAGCCGGCTTGGGCTTCGGCGTTCGCTTCTGATCGACACGCGAGAGGCCAGGCGTTCCACAGTCCCGGCGGACGCCATCCATGCGATCGCGTCGCATTCCGGCTTATGAATCCAGCGGTGAATAACAGGCGCGGACGGCCCTCGAAATTCGGACGGCCGAGCCAGGTCGTGGCGTTGACGCTCCCCGAGGAAGTCGTCCGCGGGCTTCGCACTATTCATCCGGATCTGGGCTGGGCGATTGTGAGGCTCCTGGAGAAAACCTCGACGCGGAGGCCAGCCGCGGAGAAGCCTCAGCCCGACGCAGAACTTGTGACCATCGCGGACCGCCGATGTCTGATCGTCGTCAACCGAGCGATCTTCAAGCGGTTGCCGGGTATCAACATCATCCCGTTGCACGGTAACCAGGCGTTCCTGTCGCTCGAGGTCGGACGCGGCATGACGGATCTGGAGCTGGCCGTCATCGACCGCCTCGAGGACCCGGCACTCGAGCTGCTCGAGCGCAAGGCGCTGCGGAAGCTGCGGACACACCTCAGGGCCTGGCGTCACGATCCGTTGTTGCGGTTCCATACCCGCGCCATCATCGTTGTCGAGCGCCTGCCCGGCCGGCAACGCAGGACTTCGGGTCGTGGCGCGATCGCCAGCAAGGCCGTCGCCCCTTCGAGTGGACCAGCCGCCTGACGTGGTCGGCAGATCGCGAACACGACGACGATCAGAGCGACCATCGGCATGATTCCGAGCGGTTCTATCTGGCGAGTCGGCTTCCTGTACGTCGTCTTGACGTTCGCCCTTGCGTATCCCCTGACCAGGCATCCCGGCAGCCGCGTGCTCACGGCGGATGCCGACACGAACCTCTTCATGTGGGCGCTTGCATGGGATACGCACGCGTTTACGCACAGCCCGCTGTCCATCTTCGAGGCGAATATCTACTACCCGGAACGTCATACGCTCGCGTTCTCCGAGAACTTCATCGGAAGCGCGTTTCTCGCGGCGCCAGTCCTGTGGGTGACCCACAACATGGTGCTGGCGATGAACCTCGTCGCGCTGCTCTCCTGCGTGCTGTGCGGTATCGGTGGCTTCGTGCTGGCGCGTAGCGTCGGCATCAGTCCCGTTGGAGCCATGTTGAGCGGTGCGGTGTTTGCGTTCTCGCCGCCGCGATTCTTCCGGATCGATCAGCTTCATCTCACGACGATCCAGTGGGTCCCGTTCAGTCTCGCCTTTCTTCACAAATACTTCGACGATGGTCGCGCGCGGCACCTCCGCCTGGCCACAGCTTTCTTCACACTCCAGGCGCTCACGAGCGGGCACGGTGCCGTGTTTCTCCTCCTCGCGATGCTCGTGGTCATCGGCTGCCGTTTCGCGTCCGGAGAGACGCTTGCGGTGACTGGACGCCTACGCGCTTTCGGCTTGCCTGGCGTGCTTCTGCTCGTACCGGTGGTGCTGATCCTCATTCCGTATCGTCAGGTGCAGACAGAGATGGGCCTGACCAGAGCTGTCGACGAATGGCTCACCGTGCCGTCCAGCTTTCTCGCGTCGCCGGCGCATCTGCACGAATTCGTGCTGTCGGCGCTCTCGGCTGACACCATCAACAACACTGCCAATGCCTATCTCTTTCCCGGTTACCTTCCGCTGGTGCTCGCGGCCGCCGCCCTCGTGCCCCGGCGTGTGGACCGGCTGTCAAGCACGACGCGGTCGCGCGCACGGTGGGCTCGCGTCGCCGCCGTTCTGGAGCTTGTCGCACTCATCTCGCTGGGCGTCGCGGGGTTCGTGACGCTCGCGGGAGCGGTCAGACCGAAATGGGGAGATACGGTTCTCTTCTCGATCCGAACGCCCTTGCGTGCGTGGATGGCAGTCGTCATCGCCGCGGGGGCAAGGATCGCGATCGTCCGGCGCGCACCGTTCGACCACCTGGTTCGAATCCGCCGTGGGATTGATGCGTTGGGGAGGTTTCACCCGCGATTCGAACACCTCCGGCTGTGGTCCGCGAACAATCGACGAAATTCGACCGTGGCGTATGGCCTCGTGACCTCGCTCAGCCTCTGGCTGGCCGCTGGTCCCGCTGCAGGCCTTTGGTCCCGCGTCTACTGGTTGCCTGGGTTGAACTTCATCCGCGTGCCCTCACGATTCACGTTGCTGACGGTGTTGGGCCTCGCCGTACTGGCAGGCGTCGGCTTCGATCGGCTGACCGCTCGGATGACATCGGCGCGACAGCTACTCGTGGGCGCGATCGCCGTCCTATGGCTTTTCGTGGAGTTTTCGGCTGTCCCACTGGGCACGGAACCGTACCGCGTCGAGATTCCGAGTGTCGATCGATGGCTGGCCGGACAGCCGACGCCGTTCGTCGTCGCAGAGGTGCCCCTCGGAGACGACCGGCGATACACGGAGTACATGCTCCATTCAACGGTGCATTGGCAGAAGACGGTCGAAGGCTACAGCGGCCTGCGCCCGCCAGGTCACGCGCTTCTCTATCGTCAGCTCAGAGACTTTCCCGACGAGGTGAGCCTCGACGCGCTCGGCGCCCTGGGCGTGAAGTACATCGTCGTCCACACGGACCTGTATGCGCCTGCAGAATGGGTTGCGGTGGATGCGCGGATCGGCTCGTTCGCCACGCGCCTGGAACTAGTGGACAGCGAGGGCGCCGGACGCGTGTACGTGCTACGGCCTCGTCTGCCGTAGCACCCATCGCGCTCCAGGCATCCGCCAGCACCCTGGAGTCGCGATCAGAAGCCGCAGGCGCCTTGCGGCATGAGGCGCACGTCCTTGTTCACGGCTTCCGCGCTGACGTTGCCCATCTCATCGCGAATCGTGAGCGTCACGGTCATCGTGAACCACGGAAGGGCTCCGGCCGGAAGCGGCGGCGCCGGCAGCAGACTGCAATCGACGCTGGGCCTCGACAGCACCGGCCCCGTCGTCGATTGCGTGAACTTCCCAGCGACGGCGTACGACCAGTCCCACGCGACGATGGTGCCGGGGGCGGTCGACGTGCTGCCATTGAACGTGCAATTGAGCGTGGTGCCGCTGTTTGCCAGCGTGCAGGTTTCCGTTTCAGTCGGGCCGGTGACGCCAAAACGGGCTGTCGCGACCGTCGGCCGCGTCACCGAGAGCTGCGCGGACACGGTCGCGCCCCCGTACGTTCCGCTGATGGTGCTCACCATGCTGCCGCCCACGGCCCTCGTCGTGATCGAGAACGTCGCGCTCGCAGCTCCTCCGGGAACAGCTACGGTCGCCGGCACTGTCGCGCCATCGGTGCTCGACAACGAGACCACGGCGCCGCCCGCCGGCGCGGCGCCGGTCAAGGCGACGGTGCCGGTCACAGGGTTTCCCCCGACGACACTGGACGCGCTGAGCGCGATCGAGGAGATTGCCACAGAGCTCGTGACGGTGAGCATCGGCGATTGTCGACTGCCGCCGTTCAGACTCGCCGTGATCATCGCCGTGCCCGGCGTCATGGCCGTCACCATGAACGTCGCACTCGACGAGCCGGCAGCAACTGTAACGGAGGTTTGCACGGTCGCCACAGAGGGGTTGCTGCTCGACAGCGAAATCGTCGCCCCGGCTGATGGCGCCGCCGCGGTCAGGCTGACCGTGCCTTCGCCGCGCGCTCCTGCGGAGATGCTCGTCGCATTCAGTGCGACTCCCGACACGCCAGGCGACGCCGTCGGGCCGCTGGGTGAACCTGAACCGCCGCAGGCCCACAACGCGACCACACTGATCATCGTCGCGACGAGCCTCATCGTTGCGACAAGTCGGACGGACAGCGAATGGACGTGCTTCGGAAGCCTCATGGAGCCGTTCGAGCAACAACAACGGTGCCAAGACCCTCATTTCGAGGATTTGGCGGGAAAGAGCACGGCTGGACGGCACGCCAACACAGCAATGGTGTGTAGCGAAATACCAATCGTGGTCCAGGCGGTAGTCTGCGAAGACGGATGGACCGGGCCAGGTCGACACACATCGGCTGCGCCGACTCCATCTCGCCCGTACGGCTATGTGTGCGCGGCGATGGCGCGCTTCAGCTCGTCGAGACGAGCGACCAGGTCGTTGTGGCGTAGCTGGTTCTGTTTTTCGACGTCTTTGATCAATTCCTCGACGTGCGCAAGCTTCGAAACGATCTGGGTCAGATCGACGGGCGCGGGCGTCGGACCATCCAGGACTGTGGGTCCAGGCGGCGCCGTGCGGCCGGCGACCACGCTGAGCACGTCGGATGCGGCGAGGGTGACGAGAACGACATTCGATCGTTCACGCACCGACGTGACCCCTTGGACGAGGCGCGCGTTGCCAGCGGACACGAGGAAGCCGACCTGGTCGCCCGCGCGCGGTACGTAGCTGGACATCTCGGCCCACAGCCGCCGAACGTCACCCCACCAGTTCACGTAACCTGGCACCCCGTCGTTGATCGCGAACATCGCCGGCAGCGCGCCAGCCTTCATGGAGCGGCCTTGCCACATCTGGACGAAGCCGGCGCCGTGCCACTGTCCACCCACTTGGACGAACGACCACACAGTGAATTGAAAGTTGTCGGACGGAACCGCGGGATTCGACGGCCATTTCCAACTCTCCGGCAGAACTCGATCGAACAGCAATTCGAACCCGCCACGAGGATCTTCGTTGACGGACGTGATCGAGACCGTGATCGGCCAGTCGGCGATGTCCGCTGGCGAGGCGTGAGTGATCGCCGTATGCAGATCGAACGCATCAGCCATCGTGTTGCTCCCGCCGTATTGTTCAGCGGGTGGGCAGGGCTCCGCAACACGCATTGTCGGCGCTAGCCGCTGGACTACCGCTGCATCACGAGACGGTGCCGCCGTTGAGGAATCCCCGGACGGTCCCGCAGCCGCCGTCTCTGCACAGTGGCATTCGAAGGTACTTGAGAAGCGGGTTGTTGAACCGAACCACTTGCGGCTCCGTCATCCCACCCCAGAAGGTCGAATACGCGTGCGTCTCGAACAAGATGAGGTCGAGACCTGTCGGCCAGCCGTGAAGCCCGGCGCCAAACCGTGCCGCAAAATCCGCGACATGTGGAAGGACGTCGGCGGGGTTGGATGCGCGCTGGTTCGTTTGTAACAGTACGCCGGCCAGGCCGTACGCCTCACGCGCGTGCCGATACCACTCGGCGTGGCTGGGGGGCGGCTGACCGGCCGCTGGATAGCAGGCATCGGGCCGGCCCGCGTTCTGGTTGTCGGCGTTGTGCCAGTAGAGTAGCGGCCCCGGCCCGAAGTACGCGCGCACCGTTGCCATCTCGCAATCCGAGCTGGCGTGCTCCCAGTGCGCGACGATGATCCGGCAGAGTGAACGATCGAAATCCCCAGGCAGCCTCACGTCGCGTTCGTTGTCGTTCAACGCGAAGCACACAGGGATGATTGGCGGCTGGTGCGCGTACATTTCGCGCAGCGCGTCGTTGAGCGCGGCGCCGGAGCAGTCGTAAGGCGGGTAGATGCCGTGATACCAGCGGCCGGCTTGACAAAAGATGTTGACCGGCATGTGCGTGTATCGGCGCGGCCGGCCGTCGACGCCGAGCCCCGTGGTATAGGCGTCGTAGATGCGCTGTCGCTGTGCCTTCGTATAGTTGCGGATCGCAGGTGTGAAGATGGCGCCCGCCGCCAACCCTCGGGCCGGCGCGCCATCGTCGCCTTCACAGCGGATGTGCGTGACGGGATCTTCAGGGCATTTTGGCGCGAGATCCGGGATGAAGACGCTGGCGAAGTCGCCGCGGAAGCGTCGAAGGGTCTCGGTGCCCGGCGCGTTGGGTTGGCTCGACAGGTCGACGCCGCTTCCGAACGGAATCGACGCCGCCAAGATCCCCAACGCGCAGGCGAGACATCGCATCAGCACAGACTCGTCATTCGTCGCTACCTCGTGATGGTCACCGTGTAGTATCCGCTGTTATCGTCCAACTTCGTATCGTTGACCCCTAGATATAGACGGCCGCTCGCCGGCATGGGCAGCGGCTGTGTCTGATTGCCGATCCCAAAGGCCGGTCCGTTGCCGACGCGGCCGATGAACGCACCGACCGGCGCGGAAGGCACGGGGAAATCCGGCCGCGTCATGACTGGATTGCCGTCAGCGTTGGACGCACTATCAGGCCCGGAGCCCCACTGAATCTGGCCGGTGACCTGGAACGAGACGCGATCGCCCTGTCTGACATCGATCCCCGTGTCGGTCCACGCTTGACGGGCGTTCACGCGAATCGCCGCGCCGAGTACTCCGCTCGTTGCCACACCGCTCTGACTGCGACGCCCAGGGCCGGCGCGGTTCGGGTCGTAATTGAACGTGGAACGGGCGCGATCGGGATTGAGATAAATCCGCCTCACGTCCCGGATGGCGTAGCGCTGATCTTGCCCTGCGAGAGTCCGCCAGATCACCGTGTCGCCGTCAACGAGATTCAGCAGATGTCCCTGTTGAGCGTTGCCGTCGCGGAGCACGAGGAGATGCGTGCCGTCGCCCGCTGGAAGCGAGGTCAGCTCGGCCGTTGCTGGTCGTCCGCCCGCGAAGTCGATTACGGCCACCTGATCAACAGGAAAGGTCATTTCCTTCCCATCGTCGGTTCCCAGATTGAGGTAGTTGTTTACCAGGTTTTCACGCGCGGGCGTGTGAAAGACCACCGTTCCGCTCTTCCGTTCGCCGTCGATGAGGATGAATGTGGCCCGCTCGACCGCCAATCCGTAGGCGCCGGCGCACGCTGCCAGGGCGATCGCCACGAGAACGCGACGAATCATTGAAAGCTCCTTTCGGTTTCAGACCAGACACCCGTCTCATGAGCAAGAGGCGAACCAAGTAGACAGCGGTGTCCAGCGCGACCGAACAATGCGGCAGTTCAGCTCGCTGGAAGGAAGGAAGGGCAGCAACACCGAATTGCCGGTCACTGCTGAGGTCATCTGAGCAAACGCGGACGAAAGCTGAAGTCGACTAGAAGGGGAAATACCCGCCGGCGTCGCTCGGGAAGGAGACCATCACGACGTTCGAGCGCTCGGTCACACCGCGCACGTCCTTCGCGCGCTGATCGCCGGCCGTTACGAAGAACCCGACCTGCTCGCCGACCGCGGGCTGGTGAGTCGCGAGCGGGCCCCACACCTGGGGGCTGTAGTACCAGTTGGCTGCGTACTGAGAGGGCGGACCGCCCTGCCGTGACAGGCCGTACCAGTATTCCACGCCGCCCGATGTGTACCAGCGGCCACCGATGTTGACCACCATCCACATCGTGTACTGGATGGGTCCGTCCCAGCCTGGCGGCGTCATGTCGGGCCAGCGACTCGGGCCTTCTTTCTTGTCGAAGTCGACAAATAGGCCGTCGGATCGGAAGTCGAGCACGCGAATCCTCGTCGTGACCGGCCAGTTGGCGACGTCAACCGCGTTGCCGCCGGTGACGATGACTTGGTGCAAGTCAATCGCATCGACCGACGGCGCGGGGACAGGCGCAGACACGGGCGGCGGCGGTGGTGGCGGCGGCGGCGGTGGTTCCGCGGCAGGCTGGCGTCGCCGTAGCACTTCGGTGCCGCTCACCGGGCCGAAGCAGGTCGTGCCAGAGAACGGCACGACCAGCGTATAGCCGCTGTCTTCGATCGCGCCGTTGCCCGTGAGCGTGAACGGACACTCAGGAATCCCCGGCAGCGACGCCTTGCCGGTCGCAGTGATCGAGACGGCGGTGCCATTCAGCTGACCGGTCAGAGTGGCGCTCACAGTCATCCCCGCCCCGCAAATCGCGGTGAACGAGCCGGCGATCGACGTCGCGGTCTGACTCGCGATCTGATACTGGAAATTGCCGCAGCTGTTCGGGCTGGGCAGCGTGGGCAGCGGGTTCGACAACCACGTGCCGACGAGCGACGTTGTGCCACCGGAGGCCGGATTCGGGGTCGACGGAGGCGGCGCGTTTGTCGCCGGTGCAGACGCGCCGCCGTTGGCCGAAGTCGGCACGAGCACGCTGGTCTGATGCTCGAAGCCGCACGCGATGGTGACGAGCGAAACGGCCGCGAGCGACGCGAACAGAGAGAGCGGTCTCATCATCTTACAAACCTGACATGAAGCCCACGATTACGTAAGCTGTCGAAAGAACCAGAATGCGGTTTTGCCTTGAAAACCGAGAAGTCACCCTGACCGAGTGCGAAATGGCGGCCAGGTGTGATCGGAGGTTCTAGCGGGCCGGCAGGTGTCGGCAATCGTGAGCAGTCCCACCGGAGAGACGGACATCGTGACAGACGCCGTTCAGATCGTCGGCAGGCTGTGTGTGGTGCTGGTCCCTACTGGCATTTCGAGCCGAAATCGAAGATGCGGCCGACGAAGCCGCTCTGCAGCGGGTCCACATTGATCGCATGTCCGAGCGTATAGTCGGCGCGCGCGCCCGGGCAATTGAGCACACGGTCTCCCTGTGCGCCGCTGGTGGTGTTGTCCCGCACGGAGCCGCCGTTCAATCCGTCGATGGCGAGGTTGACCACCGCTCCCGCGATGCGGTTGTTGTACACGTGCACGTTCGACGCATACCCGCCGCCGCACTGCGACCAGGGGTGGCAGCCGACGATGATGCCGAATCCGAGGAGGTTGAATCCAGACGATACGCGATTGTCGCTGAATTCGCCGCCCGAGATCGACGGATCGCCGATCGCGAGGCCGGCAAAGGCGTACCGCCGTGCGTGGCTGATCGTGTTGCGATACACCGAACATGACGCTCCACCATTGACCGCGAGATCGATGTCGGTGTTGTCCCAAAAGGCGTTGTCGCGAATTGTGGAGTTGCGGCAATCGAACACGGTCAGGCCGTCCGCCCACAGTCCCGAAATGCCGCCCGCCTCTTCGGGTTGACGGCCGTTGTCGTTGAACAGGCTGCCCGAGATTTCGAAGCTCCGGCTTCCACCCACGGTCATCGCCGAACCGCAGACTGCGTCGAACGACTCCACGTAGCGTACGCGGAAGCCGGTGCCCGTCAGTTCTACATTCCGCTTGTTCCCAACGTTGCACGGCCTGTCGCGCACCATGCGATGCTCCCGGTCGCCGTCGAACTTGATGAAGGAGATCTCGAAGTCGTCGAAGCCACTCGCCCTCAGCATCGAGTCAGTCAGCTCCGGGGCCGCGCGAATCGTCGCCTTGCGCGGGCTGTCCGCCGTAGTGAGGAGAAGGCCGTTGCGCCTGAGCTTGAGGTTGTCGCCCACCAGATACCCGACGTACCCGGACCGGCCTTCGGGCTCGAGCAGTACCGCGTCGTACGCGTCCAGACAGGCCTGAAGCGCGACGTGATCGGGCACTGTGTCGAACGGGTTGGCGGCGGGGCACGTGGTCTGCGAGCGAATCGCCGCGTGCGGAACCGCGGACACGGCCGCCAGCGCGCAGAGCGCCACGACAGGCAGCCACCGCCGGCTCATTAGCGAGGACTCAGGCGAAGCACTGGGCTGTCGACGGTGACGGCGTGGGCGTTGGCGTCCGTTCCGGTGATGGAGAACTGGTAGGTCCCGTGCGAGGCCGTCGTGCAGACCCCGACCAGGCCGCACACCGCGCCACCGGCTGGAATCGTGCCGGCCGTGAACGTGCCGCCGGCGCAGGCGCCGAATCGGGAGTTGAACGACTCGGCGAGATTGCTGTTGGCGGCCCCGTCAAGTCTTTGCGTCAGCGAGGTGACCGTGACGGCGACGCCGGCCGTTTCCTGAACGCGCGCCTGCGCGTACCACCCTCCGGGCGTTGCGAAACTGCAGCCGGTGCTCTTGAACGCGACCGGATTCTCGTCGAAGGTGATGGTGAGCGCCGCCGTCGGCGGCGCGGACGGCGTGGACGGCGGCATCGGCGCCGAGGAGCTCTTCGAGCAGGCGTCCAGGGCTAGTGCCGAGACCAGAGCCAACACTCCGCGCGATAGGTCGTTGGTCACGGTGTGATGTGGGGGGTCGTGAACAACAGCGTGAATGTCTCCCAGGCCCCGCGTGCCGCGGCGTTCGCGCTGACGTTTCCCCCGCCGCCATTCTCGGCGCTGACGAACCAGGAGGCGTCAGCGACTCGCAGGCTGATCGTGTCACCATGTCGGATGATCCCGCCGCCCGTTTTCTCGATGATGAAGGTTTCCGCGGCGCCGATCGTCGTGCTCAGCGCGCGCAGGGCGCCGCCCCCGCCATTGACTGCCTGCAGGTAGTGTTTGCCATCGTTGGTCGCGAGCGCGACGCGGTCACCGGAGAGCAGCGGCCCGCCGGACAACGAAATGGCGTTGAACGTGTCCCAGCTGCCGGGACCTGCGGCCGTGCGATCGGCGCGCACCCCCGACCCGCCACCGCCCTCGGCCACCAGGTAGTGCACACCATTATTTGCGCGGAGGACCAGTCGTGGACTGAGCGAGCTCACAAACGCCCATTCGGGTTCGGGGTAGGCTCGAAGCCGATCTTCGAAGAACGGCGCGCCCGTCCGGAAGTCCACGCCGACTTCGGTATGGAAGCACCAGCCCGCCGCGCCGGTCAGCTTGGCGTGCGCGATCGCCTGGAGAAAATACTCGGCCCGATCCTGCGACGGATACCCGAACAGATCGTCGCGCGTCGACATCGGCTCCTGCAGATACACCGGCTTGCCGACCACGCGGAGCGCGCTCACGATCGCCTCAGTGACGGGCAGCGTGTACCAGTTTCCTGGACGCGGCTCGTGGTACGCGGTGACGTCGAGGCCGTACGTCGCCGTGAACTGCGCCGCGTATTCGGGGGTATCGACCGGGGCGTTGTCGGCGAACGTGATGCGTGCGGGATCGATCGCCTTGACCGCGGTGTAAATGCGGCTGACGTCCGTTCCGCTCATGAACCGGCGGTCGTTCACGTTGCGCTCGTTCTGGATGTCGAAGAGCAGGTTGTCGTACGACCGCACCGCCTGGGTGACGTTCTCGATGCCGATGCGGGCCGTCGACGGCGTCATGCCTCGAATGTGCTCGTAGGTGAACGACACGTCGACGATCAGGCGTTCCAGCTTGGCCTGATCGAGGATCTGCAGGAATCGCTTCAGTTCGTCCGAACGCAGCGAGCCGTCGCCGTTCATCAACTGCGGCCCGGTGTCAAGGTTGGGCCAGAGGCGAATCCCGTCGAAGCCGAGGCTGCGAATCAGGCGAAGGTCCTGGTTGATGTTCGGGGCGCCCATCCCGCCGAAATAGGTGACGAACGTCAGGAATCGGGGCGTCCCATCAACAAGAAACCGATCGCCCACAACCGTGAGCTTCTGCGCACCGGCGTCAGTCGCCGCGAGGCACAGGATGATGCAGAGGACGAGTTCGAAGCGCCTCATACGCTACTTCTATCACGTTCTATCACGGGAACGACTCATCGAGCAGTACCGTTGGAGTGACACTCTCCTCGATGAACACCCGCTCATCGCCAGTTCCGTGGATGAGCTCAATCAGAACAGAGGATGAATCGTCGTGAATAGTGAGAGGCCCAGCGTGTAGAACAGCGCGAAGGTGACGACGAGCGCCGTTGAGAGGTACCGCGACCGTATCGTCGCCAGCCAGATGAAGCAGGGAAACAGCACCGAACAGTAGCGGCCGACACCCTCGAACACGCCAGAGGACAGCGGTAGCCACAGATTCAGCAGCATGAAAAGCGCGTACGCGGCACCGAGCCGTCGCCAGACCATGGGCACGGCGAGGACGAAGGCGATGCCGGTTACGCCGTAGAGCGTGTCGATCACGGCCATGGGCTCGGTGGCCAGGTACCGGTACGGGTGAGTGAACAGCTGTCGCAGAAGTGCCGCCGGTGCCGTCCACGGTGCACTGCCGGGATGATAGCCGTTGCCCCATCGCTCGAGCGTTGCCGCCCATTCGAACGGGTGACCCGTCAACCAGTACACGTAGAAACAATACGCGGTGAATCCACTGGCGGAGAGGAGAAGCCCCGCCGCGGCGCTGACGCGACCGTGTCGTCCTGGTTCGAGGTTCCGCCACGCGATCCACGCCAGGGCCGGCACGATGAGAATGCCCGGCACGCGCGTGGCCGTGGCGACCGCGCCGCAGAGGCCGCCGAGCAGCCACCGCTGCGTGCGGAAGAAAAAGAACGCGAGCACGGCGAACAACAAGAACGTGCTTTCGCTATAGGCGACGCCGTAGAAAAACGCGAATGGGAAGATCGCGGTCAGGAGGACGGCTCGTTCGGCCCGGCGCGGTGGGAGATCCAGGCGGGCTAGGTAGTAGAGGGCAACCATCGCCAGCACGAAGCAGACCCACGAGATGCCGATGCCTGCGATGTAATAGATCGCGTGGTGACGGCCGAAGAGCGAGCCGACGGCTCGCATGAGCAGCGGATAGACCGGAAAGTACGCGATGTTGCTGCGCCCTCCCGCGACCGGCATGTAACCGTTCCACGCGATGCCCTCGTAGTATCCCGTGTCGAAGCGCGCGAAGCTGTCCCAGAATGGGCTTGTATCGCTGAAGACCGTGAACTGCTCGGGCTGGTGCAGTGGAAATGAAAGATTCACGAACAACGCGAGCAGCGCGGACAACAGCCGAAATCCCAGGGCGCTGACGGCGAGGCGGAGAGGCACCGACATCGCGGCGCGGGACAGACGCCGATCGTGGCGTGCCTGGGGCGGATCCTCTGATCCGCGCGCCTCGAGGGAAGTATCAGCTGGCATACGGCGATCGACCGCAGCGCAGTATAGCGCCTGCGTTCCTACAGGACGTCGACCGCGATTCCTGAATCCGACGAGTCGATGGTATAAAGCAGGCCTTCGTGAAAGGCTTCGCGAGTTCCTTCCTCGACCGCGGGCGTCGGGAGTGCGTTGTGTTCTGCGTGCTGGCGACGCTCCTTGTACTGCTGAGAAGCTTCGTTCCCACCTACTACGAGAGCTTCTTCTTCGATTCCGACCAGGCGATCGTCGGGTTGATGGCGAAGCACCTGAGCGACGGGCGCAAGTTTCCGCTGTTCTACTACGGTCTGAACTACATGCTCGGCGTCGAAGCGTGGGTGATCGCGCCCTTCTTCTGGATTGCCCGCCCGTCGGTCGCCCTGATGCGAGTGCCGCTCATCCTGATGAACGTTCTCGTGGCCGTCTGGCTCGTCGCGGCGCTGCACCGGCGTCTGGCGCTTCGCCCAGCAATGGCCTTCATCGCCGCGCTCCCGTTTATCGTGCCGACTCCGGCAGTCGGCAGCCATCTGCTGGAGGCGGCCGGCGCCTGCATCGAGCCATTCGTGTACGTGCTGGTGCTCTGGCAGCTTCGACAGCGTCCTCTCGCCTTTGGCGCGGTGCTGGGCGTGGGGTTTCTCCATCGGGAGTTCACCGTGTATGCCATACCGGCGCTCGCGATCGTCGAGGCGCGTCGCGCCTCACTCTGGACGCGGGATGGGTGGCGGCGCGTGGCGCTCGCGGCGGCAGGCTTTGCGGTCGTGTGGCTCCTCGTCGACGATCTGCGGATGCATCTGTCCGGCGAGCCGCTGGCGCTCCAGGCCGCTTCGCTCCGTGGTCAGATGTGTTTCGCCCCGCACGAGCTCGGCGCACGTGCGGCGGCAGTGTTCGCGCACGCGTTGCCGGTGCTCTTTGGCGGCACGCCCGCGCCGCTGGTGGCTTTTCGAATGAATACACCGCTCGCAGCCGGATATCGCGCGGTGGGCTGGCTGGTCGGCGCGGCACTGCTCGTCATCTTCGCGCGACTGATCCTCGGCCGGACCCGTGTCCGTAGCCCGGGCGCGGACGGCGGATTCGGCGCGTACCTCATGTGGCTCGGCGTCTTTGCCGCGTGCGCATATCCGCTGTCGTGCCATCTCACCCCGGGAGACCCGCCAATTCTTCGGTACCTGCTGCTAGCGTTGCTGCTCCCAATTGGAAGCGCGGCGATGTTCCTCGCGCGAGAGCCCTCACGGTACGCGCGAACGTTCGTGGCCACGGCGTTCGTGCTCTGGGCGGGAATCAACCTGTTCGATCACATCAGGCTGATTCGTGCATCCGCGATCGAGCCGCCATGGAACGACCATCGCGTCCTGGCGGACTATCTCGTCAATAATCACATCCGGTACGCACGTGCAACATACTGGGATGCGTACAAGCTCGCCTTCCTGACTCGTGAACGTGTGACCGTCGCGTCAGTCGACGTCGCGCGCATCGATGACTACCAGCGCAGCGTTGACGCCCACGCGGATACGGCCGTCACGCTCGCTCGCCAACCCTGCTCCGGGGGCCCCACGGTCGCCTCCTGGTGCATCCAGCCGCCTGCACGATAGCAACCAGCGCCGGCGCATGTCAGGGCGGGAATGCGATGATCTCGTATAGTGCTGTGCGCTCATCTCTGTAATGTTGCCGCAAGTACGGGGAGAATCTCTCGAGTCGGCTCTCGAGCGCGCGCCGCATGTCCGGACTGTACGTGTCCATGTGGAAGACGGCGTACCGCACCTGGTCGCGCTCCAGAAGCTTGAACGCCTCGTACGTCGGAAACTCTCCCAAGACAGGCGCTTTGCGAGTGAAATCCGTTGGAATGTAGTCGCTGTATGCGTCGACGAGCGGCATCCAGTGGGCGGTCGAGCTCAACATGTACTTGGCGCGAACAAACGCAAACTTCTCGGAATAGACTGGCATTTCGATGACAGGGCCCCGCGGCAACGTCGCAAGTACTCGATACGCAGGCTCGACGGGCGGCACTGTTGGAAACCGGATGGGCAAGGCAAGCTCGGCGAGAGCAATGACCACCAACGCAGTGCTCAGGAACAGAGGCCGGCTGAATTTCTGCAAGGTCGCGGCGATTCCGATCCCTGCAAGAGTCGACAACGCAAGGGTGACGATCAATCCCAATCGGCTCGGCGCACGGAGCCAGGTGAACGGAGGTATCAGCGCATAGAGCACTGAGTACAGCCCTCCGGACGGCCCGAGCGACGCGATGTAGGCCAGCACGGCGAGCGTCGAATACAGAATCGCGGCCTCGCGACGCCGGCTGCGTCCGTCGAGGGCCCCCACGACGACGCCCAGGATGCCAAACAAGGACGTCACGAAGCCGGGGAATAGCACTTCGCCACGGTGACCGACGAGCCTGAGCATCCAGGCGTGAGCGTAGGCGGCCGACGCGAAATACATCTGCCAGATGGCGGAGAACGATTCGGCATCCTTCAGCGTGCGGCTGAACCCGGTCTGCCTCCGGAGCAACGCGTACGGGACGTACAGGGGCGCGGCGATGAGGAGGGCCATGGCGCCAGCCACCAGCAGTGCCATCCAGTAGCGCATCGTCGTCCAGAGACGGCGCGTCGTGGCGAGGACGAGCGCGCCGTAGCCGACGATCAGCACTGCGAACACCCCGTAATACGCGCAGAACAGGGTCTGCCCGCCGACGACCGCGCCCAGAGCGAGCCCGCGACCGATGGTCGGCCGATCGGCAAGACGATGAAAGGCGAGCAGGGCGAGTGGCAGTCCCGCGGTCATCTCGAGCTGGATGTGCGGCGTGTGCCCGAACACGAAGGGGCAGTAGGCGAAACCGATCGCCGCGACCACGGCCGCTCTGCGATCCGCCGTGAGGTATCGCACCAGGTAGTACGTAGCGGTACCGCTCATGACGAAGGACGAAAGCAGAACGAAATTGTGGGCGGCGTATGGATTGTGCGTCAGCCAGTAGATTGGCAGCGCCAGCGCGCCTTCGCCCAGGTTCGGTTCGGAGTAGGCGAGCGTCCACCGGTGAGGGTGGAAGATGTTCGCGTCGAACACGTGCAGCGGATCGACGACGAGGGCATGCGCGACCCATGCGACGTTCCAGATCGAGAACTGGCCGTCGCCATTGTCGATGCGCGCCACCGATCCAGGATGAAAAGCCAGCTGACGCATCAGTGCGGCCGTTGACACGCAGAATCCAAGGAGCACGACCGCCAGCTCGCGGAACCCGGCGCGCGAGGCGCGGTTCGCGAACCGTTCAGCCGAGATTTCCATCAGCGCATGTTATCCTCTCTAACCGTTTACCAACGGACAAGCGACGACTGGAGGTTGATCGATGCGATGTTTCTCGATAACGCTGGCGGCAGTCCTGGTCTGCATCGCCGGCGTGGCGCAGGCCCAGACGATGCCCGGATCGCCAGCGCTTCGCAAGTATGTGGAGTTCACCATCGGACCGACCTTCGGACACAAGAGCAACGTGTCATTGGGCGCGGAGGGGGGCTTTCCTCTCAACGACAGTTGGGATGTCTTCGTCGAAGGCGGTCGAATGCGAAATGTGGCCACCAGCGATCTAGACGCGGCCGCAGCCGTCGTTGCGCAGTTCATTGCGGGTACCGGCGAGGCCAAACAGTCGGTGGGGTACTTCGATGCGGGTCTTCGCTATCTCATTCCGACGACGGGTCGGTATGAACCGTACGTGTTGTTTGGCGTGGGGGTCGCCAAGGTCTCGCGGAGCGCCACGTTCACCGTCGGCGGCACCGATGTGACCAGCGAGTTGTTGGATCGATTCGGCGTTCAACTGGGCGGCGACTTGCTGGAGGACGAAACCAAAGCGCTGGTCACCTTCGGGGTTGGCGCGCGCTTCAACGTGCGCGGCAACGTGGTGGCCGACGCATCCTACCGGTACGCGCGGATCTTTCTGGCCGAGCAAGGACTCAACACCAACCGACTTCAGTTCGGCATCGGTGTTCGGTTTTAATTCGACGCCGATCTGCGTTGACACTCCAAATGGAGCCGATATACTATCGGCGCTCCTCAAAAAACGGGTGACAAGCCCCCAGCGTGTCACCAAAATCGGCGTCGGCGTGGTTCGAGCCTCGGCACTCGTGGGGAGTGCCGGATAAACATCCGTTCGACCGAACTCCATACGATAGGTGCAGATGAAGACAAAACCTCTGATCCTGTGTACATCGCTTGTACTCGGCGTTGTGGCTGCGGCGTGCTCGAAGCCTGCCAGCCCAGCCGGACCCTCAACTCCGTCCGCCGCGACGCCCGCAGCGTCTTCCGACGGGCCATCTGCCACAGTGCAAGCGGTGACGGGCGCGACGTTGACCGCCCCGCAGCTCGTTAGCCCGACGGATACGGCTCAGCTGACGTTTGCCAGCCAGCCACTGACCTTGGTGATCGTCAACGCGGTGACCACCAAAGCGACACCGTTGACCTACACCTTCGAAGTGGCCACCGACGCGGCCTTCGCCAACAAGGCGTACTCGAAGAGTGGCGTGCCCCAAGGATCGGGCGCGCAGACGTCGCTGGTGATCGACAAGCTCAAAGGGGCCACCCAGTATTACTGGCGGGCGCGTTGTAACGACGGCACCGCCGATGGCCCCAACGCGAAGCCGAAGACCTTCACCGTCGGTCCCGAAGTTGTTCTTCAGGCGCCTGTGCTCGGCGATCCCGCCGCGGGTGCCACGGTGGGGGAGTCGCCGACGTTGAATGTCAACAGGGTGCAGCGCACCGGTCCGGTGGGACAGATCGTGTATCGGTTCGAAGTTTCGGAGCAATCGAACTTCAGTTCGCTCGCGTACAGCGCAACTGTCAACGAGCGCCCGGATCTCCCGTTCACACCGCACGCCGTCACCGCCAAGCTGGGCGAGAAAACGTACTTCTGGCGGGTGCAAGCCAGCGATCCAGCGAATGCCGTGACCGGACCCTTCTCGGCCAGCAGCTCGTTCAAGGTTCAGCTTTTCAACTTCAGCCAGGCGACGATCGTCAACTCGCCCCCCGACCTGGCCTTCTGGCCGGAGACGGCGCGGATCACGAGCGTCAACTTCACGCCGAACGCGTTTGAGGTCGACTTCGATCGCCGCACCGGGCCAAACCGCTGGCCCGAGATGGTCCCGCCAGGTTGGAGTGGTGGACTGCAATATACGCTGGGCATTTGCGCGAACATCAACCAGCACTGGTACTGCTCCGCCGTCGTCCAGTTCTGGGACGGACGCAGCCTGGGCGACTCTGCGCCGCCGCGCGATGTTGGGCTCGAGTGGTTCTACGACGGGCGCTGGGGTCCGATGTTGGGGTACCAGCCGCGATCTGGTGAAACAGTCGGCATCTTCGTCGGGTCGGGCAACCTTCGGGATGGCGACCGCTTCACGCAGGCCAGTTGCCCGCGTGTCTGCGAGCGCTCGAACGTCGCCTTCGTGCAGTGGCCGTAGGACGCAGAACGATGAAATAGGGCGGCGCGGGACCGCGCTGGAATCGGACCGAGGCTCGATTTCACCTGCGGTTTCGTCGCCGCCTCGATCCGCCCGCAGTTCGGTCCCGACGCCCAGATCAGGACCTCTAAACTCCAGACCCGTTCGATCCGATACGCAAGATGCGGCAATCCTGTGCAGCAGCCTGTGTGCAACGTGTCGTGGCCTGGTCGCAGTGGTGCAACGCCCCTATGAGACGAAGACTCCTATCCGCGTTGGGTGCGTTCGCCGCCCTGATGCTGACCGCGTGCGCCGCGGAAAAGAGCTCGAACCCCCTGAGTCCCTCAGTCGCGGGCCCCATCCCGGGCGTGGCGATCACAACGCCGACGCCGATGCAGCCAAGTAATGGCAGCCAGATCGCTGTTGACCAGCAGCCGGTGACGCTCGCGGTGAACAACGCGTCGACGTCGGGCGTCCGCCCACTCAGCTACGTGTTCGAGGTTGCCACTGACGTCAATTTCACGAACAAAGTGTTCATGCGGGAAAGCATCTCGCCAGGTGACGGCAAGACGACTCTGAAGCTGCCGGAGCCGCTGGCAGCTGGACGGAGCTACTACTGGCATGCCCGGGCCCAGGACGGAGCGAACACGGGCGCGTTCTCCAATCCGGCCACGTTCAACGTTTTCATACCGGTCGTGATTCAGGCGCCGGTCCTGGTGGCGCCTGGTAGCAACGCGACGGTGGATAGCGTCCGTCCGCGCTTCACCGTGAACAATGCGACGCGAACCGGTCCGGCCGGTGCCATCTCCTATTCGATCGAAATCGCCGACAGCGATACGTTCGCAAACAAGATCGCCGCGTGGAGCGTCGCGGAGCAAGCGAACCAGACGAGCACGACACCCCCGCAGGAATTGCCTTTCAGTAAGTATCTGTTCTGGCATGCGCGAGCGTACGATTCGGGAACAATCGGTCCGTGGTCGGCTACGCAGGCGTTCCAGACGCCGGCTCCTGTCGTGGTCGCGCCACCACCTCCGCCACCAGGCGGTCCCTCCGGCGGAGCAGGGAACGATGCGATCGACCTGCGCCAGGCGGCTGTGTACAACTCACCGTCAGACATCGCGAACTGGGCGGTGACGGGGAAAATCACCAGCGTCAGCATGTCGAGCTCAGCCGGTCTATCGTTCGAGTTCACGACCAAACAAAGCTGGCCGGACATGACGCCGCCAGGATGGGCCGGTCCGCTCCAGTACACCGTCTGGGCGGTGGTGAACATCAATGGTCGCTGGTACACCTCGGGGTTCATCCAGATGTGGCGGGGGCGACCAAGCACGGGTGGGCCGATTCTGTCCGACTTCGCCCAGAACTGGGCGTACGACGCGCGTTGGGGCCCGATGATGGGCTATCAGCCCCGTGCCGGCGAGCAGATGGGCTTCTTCGTCTCAGCAGGTAATGCGCGCGGCGAGGGCGCGCCGAACTCCGTACGCGAACGGTCGAACGTCGTCCTCATCGCGCTGCCGGCTGGCGACAACGGCTACTTCCCGTTCTGATATAGAAAGGCACGACGCTTGGGCGCTTGACCGTGGCTGAACTGCCGGGCTACTGTGACGCTATCTGACCTTGGGACGTCCCATACCCCTTCGCGAGCATCTCGGTCGTCGCCTCGCGTTCATCTCAATGCTCGCTGTCGGCGGCTGCGCGGGGAATGCGACCAAGCCCACTCCGCCACCGCCAGTGGCCGATCCGCTGAGAATCAGCTGTCCGGCTGCGCTGTCGGTGTTGTCGTCGGACGGACAAAGTAGAACGGTCCGATTTGGGGACGCGACAACGACGGGTGGCACACCACCTGTCCAGATCTCTTGTCAGCCCGCCAGCGACTCGGTCTTCAAGATCGGCACAACCGAGGTCAGATGCACGGCCTCCGATGCCAAGCAGGTGACCGATAGCTGCCCCTTCACAGTCACGGTGATCGCGCCGCCGAGACTGAGGTTGACCAAGTTCATCGCGTTCGGGGACAGCATGACCGCGGGCGAGATCGTTTCCGAAGGTCTCGCGACCGGGTTTCGTATCATGCGCATCGATCTTCCAAAATCGTACCCGTCTGATCTCCTCGTCAGTTTAGCGGCGCGCTACACAGCGCAGGCGAGCGATTTGGTCGTCTTGAACTCCGGCAAGCCAGGCGAGCTGGCCGTCGACGGAGTTTCGCGGCTTTCAGGAGCGCTCGCCGGCGGGTCGTTTCAAGCCTTGTTGCTGATGGAGGGGGCGAACGACTTTCCGGAAACCAGCCGCCCGCTCGCTGCGATCCGCCAGATGGTGCAGAACGCAACCAGCCGGGGGCTGCGGGTGTTCCTCGCTACGCTACCGCCCGAGAATCCGTTCGCGACGTGCCAGCCCAATCACGGGCACAATTGGGCATTCGTTGCGCCCTACAATGACGGCCTGCGCTCGATCGCCGCGGGCCAGAACGCGGTGCTCGTCGACGTGTACGCCGCATTCAACGGCGACACGACGACGCTCGTCGACTGCGACGGGCTCCATCCGACCGCCGCGGGCTATCAACGGATTGCGGACACTTTCTTCGCGTCGATTCGGCAGGAGCTCGAACTGCCGGTCACACCCTCTCTAACAAGCCAGACCGTGCCGTTCGTCGTTGCCCCGGGGCGTCGCTAGCGGCCGGCGTCTCGGGCCCCAAGTTGTATCGCACGCGAGGCGGCGCCGGCTTGGTCGTGGAGTACAACACGGCGCTGAAGATCGTGGCGCGACAGGAGGGAGTACCGCTGGTCGACGTCTATCGGGCCTTCAACGGGGACGTCACGACACTGATCGACTGTGACGGCGTGCACCCGACTGCAGCAGGGTACGATGTGATTGCAGAGACGTTTTTCAAGGCGATCAAGCAGACTCTCGAGGTATCCGCGACCTCGGGAGTGCTGACGCCTTTCGCAGCATTGTTTTCGGCGCGACGTTGACGATGAATCGCGAGTCGAACTCGCATGCGCGAACGGCTCGGTTCCGCGCCGGTCTTCTCGCCGTATTGACCGCCGTCACACTGGCGGTCGCCGTCCTCGCGACGATCAACAGATTCGACACCCTTCCCCAGGGGATGACGGCTGTTTACTATGCCGACGTCAATTGGAGCTCGTTGCCCGTTCGGTCGGTGATCGAGGCTGAGCCCTCGACCGACACCCTGATGGATACCTGGCAAGGCAGCCCGCCACAGTCGTTCAGCGCAACCTGGATCGGATCCGTTGTCATCGTGCGCGGTGGCGTGTACTCGTTCGCGGCGGTTACCGATGGCCGGGCATGGGTGTACGTCGACGGCCATCTGGTTGTCGACGGCGCAGGACCTCATCCGGCACGGTCCACCGCTGCCTCCGCCACGCTCGCGCAAGGCGCACACGAGGTGTTCATCCAATACGTCCACGTCGGCGACATGCCAGAATTCGAATTGTCCTGGGCGCGCAACGGCGGTCCATGGGAACCGATTCCAGCCTCGGCGCTTTCAGTGAGGCACCGAGAGTTTTCGCGCAGCCTCCTGAGCTTTGTCGTGAGGCGCGCGGTTCGGGCGGCCTCATGGCTTTGGTTGAGCACGTTTGCGATCTTCGCGGGCACGCTGATGGCAGGCGCGCTCGGAGTGTTGATCGCATGGTTTCGGGAGGATCAATCCGCCCGAACGCTCGGTGTGATTCTTCTCGGGTCGTTCGTGTTGAACGTGCTCGGAATCGTGTGGGGCGTGCCAGGCTTCTGGATGGGGGACGAAATAACACCGAACGCGGTGTTGACCGGGCTTTCCCAGCGTTTCTCTGACGGCTGGTTCAATCGTTATCCGCCATTTCACTTCTATGTGCTGAGCGCAGTCTTCAGCCCCTGGCTCGTGTCCAGGTCGTGGCATTGGATCCACGCGTCCGACGGCACCCAGGCCGCCGTGCTGCTCATCCTCGGGCGGGTGGTGAGCGTTGTCGCTGGCTTGGGCACGGTGATTGGGGTCAGCCTTTGCGGACGGCAGGCATTCGGCAGGCGCGCCGGACTATTTGCGGCCGCCATGATGGCTCTCTTGTCGATCTTCGTCTTCTACTCCAAGTCGGCCAACCCGGAAGTTCCGTACGTGTTCTGGTTCACCGTGTCCCTGCTGTTCTATACACGGTTCATCCGGACTCTGGCGGCAGCCGATCTCGTGTGGTGCGCGGCGGCAGCGGCAGTGGCGATTGGCACGAAGGATCAGGCCTACGCGCTCTACCTGTCCGTCCCCTTCGCGATTATGTATTGCCTGTGGCGGTCGAATCGCGAGCGCCGGATGCCGCACGCGTTCGGGCGAGCGCTCCTGGATCGGCGCCTTGCGCTCGCTGGCGCGACCGCCGTGATCCTCTTGCTCGCCATCCACAACGTTCCCTTCAACGTGACCGGCGCGATCAGACATGTCCGCGACATCACGGGCCCAGGTAGCCAACCCTACCGCATGGTCGAGCCAACTGCGGCCGGGCGGTTAGCTCTGATCGAGCTGACCGAAGGTCTCAATCAGGAGTCGTGGGGCTGGCCGTTCTGGATCGCAAGCCTGATCGGGCTGGTCGTCGCCCTGAGAGAGCCGCAGAGCCGACGCCTCGCGATCTGTCTTGCACTGGTCCTGGTCTCCTATTACGTGGGTTTCATCGACGTGATTCTGTACAACTACGATCGATACCTGCTTCCGCTCTGTGTCGTGCAGGCGCTGTTTGGCGGCGTCGCATTCGATCGCCTGCTGCGATGGGATCATGCGCCATCGAGGTTGTGGCGCGCTGGGCTCGTGGCGGGAGTGTTCGCGTACACGCTGCTGTACGCCGCGACCGTCGATGTACTGATGATGCGGGATTCACGCTACACGGTCGAACGATGGCTCCACGTGCACGTGCATGGAGACGACCTGGTGGGCGCCGCATTTCCCGCGGTCGTCCGCCCGCGGCTCGACGACTTCGACTGGGTCGAACTGCGGACGGCCGACGACTTGAAGCGCTGGTCGCCGGGCTACTTCGTGTTGAATGCCGACTACGCCCGAGCGGTTCCCGCTGATACGCCGACGGGTCGCATGGTGGCTGGATTGCAAAGCCAGACACTAGGGTACCGGCTCGCCTTTCGGTACCGTTCGCCGGCGCCGTGGCGCTGGCTTCCGTGGCCGCATCGCGATCTCGTCGGGCCGCGCCTCGAGATGCCGGTCGCGTCCATTCTACGCGACGTCAATCCGACGATTGAGGTTTACCAACGCATCGGACTGCCATGAAGGCGCATGCCAGCCAGACGATGGCGAGGGGCACGAGCGTCGCGTGTCCGGTGAATCCGATCTTCATCCCGAGGTTGAACGCCGCTTTCGGCTCGCGGTGTGCACGAAAATCGGTGTCGACGGTGCCAGCCGCGACGCTCTGGGTATTCAGCGCCAGATCGCCCGCGCGGAACGCCGGCAGCAGGAGCTCGGTCACCGGGCGCTGAATGTTCGCCGGCGGCAGCGGCATGGTCGAGACCGCCACGAGCGTCAGCGTCGCGCCGTAAACGGAAAGCGTTGCCAGTACCCAACGCAGGACTCTGGGTGCCGCCGTCCAGAGCGCCGCGAGGCCGATACACAGGAACGGGATGGCGGGTGACAGATGACGCGGGCCGTAGGACCACCCGCCCTCCCAGTAGGCGTAGCCGGCGTTGAGCAGGATGTAATACGAGGCGATGCTCAATGCGACGACGGCCACGCCTCGTGCGCGCGCGTCCTGGCCGAGGAAGATCGCCAACCCGAGTGGCGCCGCCGCGAGCGTTGGCGCGAGTGGAAGTACGCCCCGATAGGCGCCGAACAGCAGCTCTCGCAGCGAGTCCATCTTCGGCAGGTTGACGCCGAACACTCCCTGTCGCATGCCCTCGTACCCTTGTTCGCTGCTGTAGGCAAGATGGAAGGGCGATCCAAAGCAAGCATACTGATAGGTCATCAGCACGGCGGCACAGCCCAGTGCAGTAAGGGTGAGCGCCCCCAGGACGCGCGCCGACTGCTGACGCCCGAGCGGCCAGGCAGCGACTGCGGCGAAGACGGCGAGCAGCACGGCGGGCAGCGCGGCAGGAAAATCCGACACTGTGGCCCAGCCGGCCGCGAGACCGACGATCGCCCCGTGCCGGACGGCGAGGGAACCGTCGCCGTTGCCAATCCGCGTGGCGGAGTGCAGGGCGAAGAGCAGCAGCGCGGCGGAGAACGCATGCGCGATGAAGATGGTGGCCAGTGTCCAGATCGGCGTGGCCAAGCCGAACGTCAGCGCGGCAAACAAGGCGCCCCCACGGCTGGCCCCCAGCTCCACGCACAAGGTGAACAGGCTGACACCCGCCAGCGCCGTAAAAAGGCCAGCCGTGAATACCGTTGAGACGTAAGACAGCAGTGCGAGTCCGCCGTAGCTTTCAGGGTCACCGCCGAAGGCGTGCAGCAGCGGGCGCAGGGCGGCGACGAGCGGCACTGCCGTCAACGCCAGGCCGGGCGCCTTGTCCGAATAGTAGTGGCCTTCGAAGAATGCCTTGTCTCCGGTGGAATGCATGAAGGGATCGATGTTGAGCGTGTGCTCGTTCGTGATCGCGCGAACGAGGTCGAACCTCGAGTTCTGGTTCCATCCTCCAGCCTGATAGAAATAAGCGTAGGACGCGAACAGCCACACGAAGACGACCGCCTGAAGCCGCGTCACAGCTCGCTCCGCAAGCTGACGACGAGCGCGATCATGCTCACGAGTTCGCCCGCCACGGTGGCGACCGCGGCGCCGCTGGCACCCATCCGGGGAATCACGTACAGGTTCAGCGCGACGTTCGCCACGAGACCGACGACAGCCGTTTTCAACAAAACCCGCTCCCGATCCACGGAGATCGCGAGCGCGTGCAGCACCCAGATCGCAAAGACGAAACAGAGGCCGACGGAGAGGATCCGGAACGGAGTCGCAGCAGGCGCGAAGTCGTTGCCCCAGATGCCGACCATGAGTGGCGTGGCCAGCAGGTAGGCGAACGCGCTGATGACGACCGCGAGCACAGGCGCACCCGCCAGCCCCAGGATCGCGATGCGTCGATGGCCTCGGCGATCGGTCCGGAACAGATTCGACAGACGTGGCGTCAGCACCGCGGCAACCGCAGACGCCGGATAGCTCAAGCCCTCATAGGCGCGATACGCAGCCGTGTAGAGCCCGGTTTCGACATCCGTGCGCATGATGCCGAGCATCACGCTGTCGACGTAGGCATAGACGTTGATCACGACCAGAAAGAACCCAATCGGGAGCGCGGTGGCCTGCAGCTCCCGCCAGATCGCCGGATCGAACCGCAGTCCGAAGCCGCCAAACTGTGCGTGCGTCAGCCACATGGACAAGCCGAGCGCGGCCGCGCGCGCGGCGACGAACGCTATGGCGAGGCCGTGCAAGCCGGCGCCCGAGGCCAGCGCCACAACCCCGAAGATGAGCAGGATGGCGCGGTCGCCGACGACAACCACGCTGTCCCACGCGAAGCGCTCGAGGCCCTGGAGTGCCCCCCGTATCGTCAGCATGTAGGATCGCAGGACGAGCGATCCACCGAGGAGGTAACAGGCCGCTCGAACATCACGCTCGGGCCTCAGGAATGTGGCCGTGGCGACGAGCGCGGCAAGCGCCCCTGCTGCCCAGATCGCTTTCAGGCCCATGGCGTGACGAAGCAGCTCGCGCGCCCGCGACTTGTCCCGCGCAATCGCGCGGATGATGACCTGATGGAACCCGAAATCCATGAGAGTTTCGAAGATCGTCCCGAGCGCAAGTGCGAACGAGAACTTGCCAAACTCGACATCGCCAAGCGTTCGTCCGGCGATGATGAGAAGTACAAAAAGCAGCCCCGCGCTGGCCGCCGACACGCACGCGTACGCAAGATTGCGCAGCATCAGCGCTCGTCCACCGCCGCTTCCACGAGGCGTGCGTAGCGATCGAGCAGGGCGCTGAGCTCGAACCGTTCGGTGACCGTTGTCAATCCCGCCTTCCCCAGACGCTCGCGCAGCGAAGCATCGTCCAGCATCCGCACCAGGGCGTCGGCAAGCGACTGAGGAGCGCGTGGCCGATGCAGAAGAGCATTCTCGCCGTCGAGGCAGAAATCGCGCAGGCCTCCAACGGCTGACGCGATGGTGGGGAGTCCACTGGCCATGGCTTCGAGTGCGGTGTTGCCGAGCGCTTCGAAATGTGACGGCTGCACGAGCACGTCGGCGGCGCGATAGAACGGGGCAGGGTCGGCGGTTGCCCCCGCGAAACGCACCTGCGCGCCGAGACCGTGCCCCGCGACGAATGCGCGTCCTGATGCGCCGGCGTCCCAGGGATGTCCAATCATGTCGGGACCGACGAGCACGAGGATCGCGTCGTGCCGGTTCGCCGCTCGCCATGCCTCGAGCAGGTCAAGCACACCTTTTTCCAGACTGAGTCGGCCCACGAAGAGCACGACGCGCGCATCCATCGGCCAGTCGAGCTCGGCTCTGATCCGTTCGCGCTCGCCCGGCGCGGCGGGATGAAACCGTTGCAGGTCGACGCCGTGCGGCAGGTAGTGCACGCGTTCGCGCGGCATGCCGGCCAGGAGCGCCTCGCGCTCGAGGTCGCGACCGATGCAGACGATATGATCGGCATGGCGATAGATGGCCCGCACGGGAGCTTTCAGGAGCCGAGCCATCGCGGATTCCGGCGCGAGCCCTGAATGCGATCCATCCACGGCGCCGGCCAGCACGCCGGCGGTCTCGCCTTGGGCGATCAACGGTCGTCCACGCAGCCGGCAGGCGGCGACCGCCGCCACGCCGATTCCGCGATAGTCGATGCAGATCACGACGTCAAAGCGCGGTGCCAAGGCCAGCGTCTTCCTGAAAAATGCCGGCAGGGCCCGCCACTTGCCACCCGCGCTACGCTCGCCTGCGGGACCAATGCGGTGGACGGCCACCCCATCGACCGGCATGGCACCCCGATCGGTACGACGCACGCGCTTGGTGATGACTTCAACGCCATACCCTTTCCGATGCAGATGGTTCACGAGTTGCCGCGCGTGAGTTTCGACGCCGCCGAGCACCGGGTGATAGTAGGTAGTGAGGACGAGCACGCGCGGCTTCATGC
>Ga0068863_100000632_pt1 | contig 35693 bp, 30 predicted proteins | sample KBSSwiS62_FD_66596 | JGI IMG/M metagenome (GOLD analysis project Ga0068863, IMG submission 66596) | Switchgrass rhizosphere microbial communities from Kellogg Biological Station, Michigan, USA - KBS Switchgrass S6-2 | ecosystem: Host-associated > Plants > Roots > Rhizosphere > Soil ... | reverse complement strand
GCGGTCGTGATCGACGAATACGGCGGCACCGCCGGCATCGTCACGCTGGAAGATCTGATCGAGGAACTGGTCGGCGAGATTCACGACGAATATGACGAGGCGCCGCCGCCCGAGCCCGGGCTCGGCGAGCTGCCGGCCGATGTGGACGGCCGGATCAACCTCGCCGACTTCGCGCAGCAGTTCGGGTTCGCGCTGGCCGACGGGCCCTACGAGACCGTCGGCGGGTTCCTGATGGCGGCTCTGGGCCGGCTCCCGGTCCGCGGCGATGAGGTGACCGTGGCCGGTTGGCGGCTGGTGGTCACCGAGTGCGAGGGCCGTCGGGTCAGCCGGGTCGCGGTGATAGCGCTGGCCCAGCCGGCGGTCGGCGACCAGACGGTGCGCGGAGACCAGTCAGCGGTCGGCGACCAGACGGTGCGTGGAGACCAGCCGGCCGTCTGAGGTCGGGCTTTGTCAGGGCACTCACCCGCTGAAGACCGGCCCAGGCTTAGTTCTGCGGCAGCCACGGCACCTGGAGCAACCTCCAGGTTTCGGCGTCCCGCGAGACATAGGCTTTCGCCCCGAGCATCACGTAGCCATCGGAGAGTGTGACGATCACGCCGTTGGCGGCGTCGGCGCCCCGGTCCGGCGCGAAGGTCAACCCGCCGTTCGTGCTGTGCAGCAGTGTGGTCGTCCCGTTGGACTGATCGAGCCAGACCAGCAGCGAATGATCCGGGCGGATGATGATGCCGTAGCGGCCGGCGGCGGGCCACGTCTGCGTGGCGGTGAGCGTCGACCAGTTGTGCCCGCGGTCGGCGGATTTCCGCAGCTGGAGGTGCCCACCCGCGGCGACCAGCAGGTAGACCGTGTCGCCGGAGACGGCGAGCGCCGGAACCGCGTTGGCCTTCTCGATGCCGAGCGTCCGGCCGGTCCAGCTCTTGCCGCCGTCATCGGAGACCGCGAGCGCGAGCTGGCCGGTGACTGGGTCGGTGCCGGACACCCACCAGCCGTTCGTGCTCGACAGCAGTGTCGGCTGGGTGAGCGCGGGCTGAGTGGGAGCCGCCGAGACCACTCCGTTCGGCGCGGCGACCTCGATCATTCCGGTCTGGACTGGCTGCACCACGCGCTTGGTGGGAGCCGCCGATGGTGCACCGGACGGCAGGTTGACGCCGAGCGTGTCATTGCGCTGCGGGCCGGAGTTCACCGACGCGCTGACCATGACGGTGTAGGGGCCGAGCGCGGAGAGGCGGGTATTGGAGACGGTGTCGGTGGGCTGTGCGCGGAACAGGCTCATCCGCTGCACGGTGCCGGTGATGCTGTTCGGGTCGATCGACGACAGCTGCATCGAGCAGGTGTGCCCGCTGCACACGTCGACCAGACCGTAGAGGTGCTCGAGGTCGACGCCGTCGGCGGCGACCAGCGTCCACGAGTCCGCCTCCGGCCGGCCCGGCAACGACAGGTGCACCACGTCGTCCCGGCCGGTGACCGCCATCGAGGTCCCGTTCGGCTGCTGATAGAGGACGGTGATGGCGCTGGCGGCGGGCACCGTGATGGCGAGCGCGACCGCGACGGCGCGGACTCGCATCCACCGCTTCACACGCCGGGCCCGATCCTCGACCTCCCGGAATTCCGGCAGGTAGGTCATCGTCTCGACGTCGGCGCGCAGGTCGTCGAATTGCTCCGGGGCGGACCGGGTCGCGGTGAAGTCCGGCTCAGCCATGATCGCCGTCCGTGCTCACAGCCAGGTCGCTGACCGCCGGAATTTCGGTCCGGACCGACATCGACGGTCGCGGAGCGGGCACTCGCGGCGCGGCCGGCTCGCGATCCCCGATCAGATTGGCCAGCAGCGCACGGCCCCGGGACAGCCGGGCTTTGACGGTGCCGACCGGCACACCGAGCTGCTCGGCAACCTCGTGCACGGACATGTCGGCAAGGTGGTGCAGGACGATCGTCTCCCGGGTCGGCCGGGACAGCTTCTGCAACGCGCTGATCAGCAGCACCCGATCTGCGGTGATTGCCGGCACCGACTCCGGCGACGGCGCGATCCGGCCGGTGCGGACCATGGTGTCCAGCAGCCGGCGCCGACGCCACCGGGTCCGGGCCAGGTTGACCGCGACCGTGCGCAGCCACGCTTCCGGGTCGGCCACGTCGAGAAACACCCGAGGCCGGGCCAGCGCCCGGGCGTAGGCCTCCTGGACCAGGTCCTGGGCCTCGGAGTGATCGCCGGTGAGACCGTACAAAGTCGCGACGAGACGGCGGTAGTAGGCCTGATAGGCCCCCCGCACCGCTTCGCGCGCCTCAAGGTCGTCGGACACCTGCGCCTCTCCTCCCGTCCGTCATGATGACTGACCGCCGAGCCCGGCAACAGGTTGCATCCGGCCACAGTTTCGCCGCGACCCGTGCGGATCGGCGGGATCCGTCGATGAAACAATGTCCGGATGCCCGAGAGCACTGTTCCGGTCCACGCCCGTCCCCGCGTCCTGTCCGGGATCCAGCCCACCGCGGACTCGTTCCACCTGGGCAACTATCTCGGCGCGGTGCGCAACTGGGTGGCGCTGCAGGAGACTCACGACGCGTTTTACTGCGTCGTCGACTTGCACGCGATCACCGCCGGTCATGAGCCCGAGCAGCTTCGTCGGCGGACCCGGGTGAGCGCGGCCCAACTGCTGGCCACCGGCCTCGATCCGGAGCGTTGCACTCTGTTCGTGCAGTCGCATGTGCCCGAGCACGCCCAGCTCGGCTGGGTGATGGGCTGCATCACCGGTTTCGGTGAGGCCAGCCGGATGACCCAGTTCAAGGACAAGTCCAGCAAGCAGGGCGCCGAGCGCGCCAGCGTCGGCCTGTTCACCTATCCGATCCTGCAGGCCGCCGACATCCTGCTCTACCAGGCCGATGCCGTGCCGGTGGGCGAGGACCAGCGTCAGCACCTCGAGCTCACCCGTGATCTGGCGCAGCGGTTCAACACCACGTTCGGGGCCACTTTCGTGGTTCCCGCGCCGTACATCCTGAAGGAGACCGCGAAGATTGCGGACCTGCAGCAGCCCACGGCGAAGATGTCGAAGTCGGCATCCTCGGCGGCCGGTGTGATCGACCTGCTGGATGACCCCGCGGTGTCCGCGAAGAAGATCAAGTCGGCGGTCACCGACACGGAGCGTGAGATCAGGTTCGACCCAGAGCAAAAGCCCGGCGTCTCCAACCTGCTATCCATCTACTCGGCGCTGTCCGGCCGGACGGTTGACGACCTGGTCGCCGACTATGCCGGCAAGGGTTATGGCGACCTCAAGAAGGACCTCGCCGAGGTGCTGGTGGAGTGGGTCCGGCCGATTCAGGAGCGGACCCGTAGCTACCTCGACGATCCGGCGCAACTAGACAAGCTTCTCGCGATCGGCGCCGAAAAGGCCCGTTCCGTCGCCGCGGTAACGCTGCGTACGGTGTACGAGCGAATCGGTTTCCTCGCGCCAATCGTCGGAAACTCGTAGTCGGAAGCGTCAGGCTATAGGCACGGGCGCGCGGCGCGAGCGTCCCGGCTGGGGGCGGGGGCCCGGCCGGATCGGCAGGCGAAGGAGCGAGGACAACAGTGGGCGAGACGGTGACCATCGGCGTAGCGATCGCCATACCGCCGCCGTATGCCGCCGTCCTCGATGCCGCCCGGGCCGGGTCCGGCGATCCGCTGGCATCGGTGATTCCGGCGCACCTGACGTTGCTCGGACCGACCGAGGTGAACATCAACGAACTGACCGCGGTGGAGGAGCATCTCGCCGCGGTGGCCCGCGGCCATCGCGCGTACGCGGTCCATCTGCGCGGCACCGGCACCTTCCGCCCGGTGACCGAGGTGGTGTTCGTCGCCGTGGCCTCCGGCATATCGGAGTGTGAGCAGCTGGCTGACGCGGTCCGGCAGGGTCCGCTGACCCGCGAGCTGCACTTCCCGTATCACCCGCACATCACCATCGCCCACGATGTGCCGACCGCCGCTCTGGACCGGGTCTATCAGGAGCTGGCCGGCTTTGAGGCGCAACTACCGGTGAACCACTTCACCTTGTATGTGCACGGCGACGACGGCCACTGGCGGCCGATTCGGGACTTCCCGTTGGGCGCCCCAGCGAGATCGGCCACGATGGTTGGGTGAAGATCGTTGATGCGACGATCGATGCCTGGGATGCGAGTATCGCGTTCGGGCGTCGTAAGTCCCGGGTGTTCGACCACCTCTGGCGGGCCCGGCAGCGATACAACGAGGAACTCGGCGGTCGGCTCGCCGCGGCGATTGCCTATTACGCCTTCTTCGCCACCTTCGCCTTGGCGCTGGTTGCCTACTCCGTCGTCGGCTACGTGCTGGCCTCCAGCTCGGCGGCGGAAACTACGGTCAACAGCTTCCTGGAAGAGAACGTCCCGTTCCTGGACGTCAAGCAGATCTCCGACAGCCGCAACGCGGTGGCGATTGTCGGTCTGGTCGGTCTGGTGCTGACCGGCGTCGGCTGGATCGAGTCGATGCGGTCGGCTCAGCGGGCCATCTGGGACCTGGACCAGCAACCGGGCAATCTGATCATCCGGCGCCTGATCGATCTCGGCATCATGGTCGCCATTGGACTGCTGCTGGCGCTGTCACTGTGGATCCAGAACGGCATCAAGAGCGCGATCGGGCCCGGCGGGTTGTGGCTGTCGCCGACGGTGACCAGCGTCGGCTGGCAGGACTTCATCGAGACCACCGCGAAAGTCGTCGGAGTGACCCTGTCGCTGCTGCTCAACTGCTTCCTGGCGGCGGCGCTGCTGGCCGGGGTGGCCCGATTGCGGATGCCGTTCCTGCGATTGTTGCCGGCGATGCTGCTGGTCGCGGTCGGGTTGTTCATCCTGTCGACGCTGGGCCGCAAATACATCGACTACACCGCGAACAAGCCGGCCTACCAGATCGTCGGTGGCACCGTCGCGCTGCTGCTCTTCCTCTACCTGTTCAGCCAGCTGCTGCTCTACGGTGCGGCGCTCGCGGCCACCAGCCGGCGTGGCAAGATCAGAGACCTTGCGGAGGGGCCGCCACCCGGAGACGAGGCGCTCGATCGCCGGGCGATCGACGCCGTGCAGGTCTTCGGCCAGCGCAAACCCGAGAAGACCAACAAATAGTACGAACGGTGTAAAGGTTACGAAAAGTCCTCCGGGATTCGACCGACCCGAGGGCGAAGCTGCCGCGGCTGCGGCCATGATGGACGTGTGGGAGCACTGGTGACCTTGGAGCTGCCGGCTGAATCGCCGGTACGCGACCTGCCCTGGATCATCACCTACGGGCCGCTGAACGACGACGAGGACTGGGAGCCGGTGGTCTGCGGACCGTACGAGCGCGTGCACGCCCTCGCCCTCGCTGAAGAGGTGATCGCCGACGAGCAACTGATGGCGGTGGTCGAACCACTGATGGCGTTCACCGGACCGGACCAGATGCGGGCCGAGATCGCACTGGCCAAGGCGACCGCGGCCGACGACGAGCTGGTCTTCGACGACGAGACGGACGGCCACCAGGAACACGGCTTCGGCGACGGCGAGGCCGGCGACCATCCGGCGCACGGTCCCGGACCGCTGCCGGACCCGGATGAGGTGCGCGCCGGCATGGCCCGGCTGGCGACCCGCTTCGCCGGCGGCGAGCCCGGCTGAGGATGCGTACGCGGAACCGGCGCGCCGCCTGGTGGGCAGCGGCGCTCAGTGTGGTGTTGGCGGTGCCCGGCGTGGTGGCCGCATGCGGCGGCAGCGGGCTCAAGGTCGGCCTGGCTTATTCGGCGGGCGGCCCGGGCGACCATGGCTTCAACGACCTGGCACTGGACGGCCTTAACCGGGCCAAGGCCGAACTCGGATCGATCACCAGTATCCGGGCTCTCACGGCGCGCGCCAACGAGAGCGAGGACGACCAGTACGACCGGCTCTCGTTGCTGTGCGAGGCCGGCTACAACCCAGTGATCGCGGTCGGCTTCAGTTACGCCGGATCGAACCCGGCCACCGGCCCCCTGGCTCGGGCCGCCAAGGACTGCCCGAGCACCAAGTTCGCCATCATCGATGACGACTCGGTGGCTCAGGACAACGTGGCCGACCTGGTCTTCGCTAACGAGCAGGGTGCCTATCTGGTGGGCGTGGCGGCGGCGCTGAAGACCAGCACCGGTGCGGTCGGCTTCGTCGGCGCCTGCCCGGTGCCGGTGATCCAGGAATTCCTGGCCGGATATCAGGCCGGGGTGCACTCGGTCCGCGCCGACATGGCGGTCTACGTCGGCTACGTCGGCAGCGACGCGGCGCACTGCGACTTCACCGACACGGCGCCGGCCCAATCGGTCGCGGCGGATCTCTACGCACAGGGCGCCGGGGTGGTATTCCAGGTGGCCGGCGGGGCCGGCATCGGCGTGTTCCGGGCCGCCCTGGCATCCGGCAACAAGGCCATCGGCGTCGACGCCGACCAGTACGAGACGGTCTCCGAGTCGCTGCGCCCGGTGATCCTGACGTCCATGATCAAACGCGTCGATGTGGCTGTCTACGACTTCATCAAAACCGTCGCCGCGCACCGCTTCCGCAGCGGCGTCCGGCGCTACGACCTCGCCGATGACGGCCTGTCGTACGCGACTTCCGGTGGTCAGATCAACGACATCACGGCACGTTTGGACGAAGATCGTAAGAAGATCGTGGCCGGACAGATCGTGGTGCCGACAGTGCCGTGAGCCGTAAGCTCATGATCTTTCAAGTGGGCGGTACTAACCCAGCTAGCCGATCGGTGATGTAACCGACCGTGATCGGGACCACCTGCAGCATTTCGGTTCGGGCACGTTCGGAATCGATGTTGCAACATCTTGCCCATAGCGGGGAGCGGCTGGCGTAATCTGCCGCCGTTACACGTTCAAATGAACCGGCGTCTACATCGCAACGAAGCGGTGTCTTTGGAAGGGGAAAGTCCTTGCGCTCGAAGCGTGGGATCCAGATTCTCAGCCTGCTCGCCACCAGCGGCCTCGCGCTTGCGGTGGCCGCGTGCGGCAGTGCTCCGTCAAAGTCCTCGCCGAACTCTTCCGGGTCCGCGGCAGCGGGCAAGAAGATCCAGGCGTGCATGGTCACCGACACCGGTGGCATCGATGACAAGTCGTTCAACGCCGCGGCGTGGGCCGGCTTGCAGGCAGCGAACAAGGAAAACTCGAACATCAGTATCAAGTACGTCGCGTCGACGTCTGAGGCCGATTACGAGCCCAACCTGACCAACTTCGCGGCGCAGAACTGTGACCTGATCCTGGCCGTCGGCGGCCTGATGGGCTCGGCGACCGACAAGATCGCCAAGGCCAACCCGAGCAAGCAGTTCGCGATCGTCGACTACAAGAGCGCCGAGCCGAACGTCTACTCAATGCAGTTCGACACCGCTCAGGCCGCCTTCCAGGCCGGTTACCTCGCCGCCGGCATGTCGAAGACCGGCACCGTGGGCACCTACGGCGGTCTGAAGATTCCGCCGGTGACCATCTTCATGGACGGCTTCGCCGACGGTGTCGCCTACTACAACACGCAGAAGAGCAAGAACGTCCAGGTCAAGGGCTGGGACAAGGCCAAGCAGAACGGTCTGTTCGCGAACAGCTTCACCGACCAGGCCAAGGGCAAGAGCCTGGCCCAGACCCTGCAGAGCCAGGGCGCGGACGTCATCATGCCGGTCGCCGGTGGCACCGGCCTGGGCACCGCCGCGCAGGCGCAGGCCTCCAACGGCGCGCTCTCGGTGATCTGGGTCGACCAGGACGGCTGCGTCAGCGCCGCTCAGTACTGCAATGTGTTCCTGAGCACCGTGCAGAAGAACATCGCGGACGCGGTCAAGGCCGCTGCGGTCAAGGCCGACTCTGGCGCCCTGACCGGTGGCTCGATCGGCACGCTGGAGAACAACGGCGTCCAGCTGGCTCCGTTCCACGACTTCGACAGCAAGGTTCCGGCCGACCTGAAGACCGAGCTTGACCAGATCAAGCAGGACATCATCAGCGGCAAGGTCAAGGTGACCTCGCCGTCGCAGCCGACCCAGTAAGTTCGGCGAGACCTCCCTGGGCCTGTAGAAACAGGCTCTGGGGCCCGCGCCGCGAGTGCCCATGAGATCATCGCAGTGGGCGAACGCGACGCTTAGGCACTAGACGCGAGGGCGTCGGATCGCCAGACTGGCGAACCGACGCCCTCACGATTGATCGACTCGTGTGGCGTCTGCCGCAACGGGTGCGACGTGAGAGGTGTGCGCTGAAACTCGAATTGCGTGGCATCACGAAGAGCTTCGGTGACCTGGTGGCCAACGACCACATCGATCTGGTCGTGCAGCCGGGCGAGATCCATGCGCTCCTCGGTGAGAACGGTGCCGGCAAGTCCACCCTGATGAACGTCCTATACGGCCTGCTGCAGCCGGACTCCGGCGAGATCCTGGTCAACGACGAGAAGGTCGTTATCAACGGCCCGAGCGATGCCATCAACGCCGGCATCGGCATGGTGCACCAGCACTTCATGCTGGTCCCGGTGTTCACGGTCGCGGAGAACGTGATGCTCGGCGTCGAGCAGACCAAGGGCGCGGCCGGGACGCTGGACCGGGCCGCGGCGCGGACGCTGGTCCGCGAGGTCTCCCAGCGGTACCGGCTCCCGGTGGACCCGGATTCGGTGGTCGAAGACCTGCCGGTCGGTGTCCAGCAGCGGGTCGAGATCGTCAAGGCCCTGACCCGCGACGTCGGCCTGCTGATCCTCGATGAGCCGACCGCGGTACTGACTCCACAGGAGACCGACGAGCTGCTCGACGTGATGCGGGGCCTCAAGGCCGCCGGCAAATCCATCGTGTTCATCACCCACAAGCTCAAAGAGGTCAAGGCGATCGCCGACACGATCACCGTCGTCCGCCGCGGCAAGGTGGTCGGCGAGGCGCTGCCCACCACCAGCGAGGACGACCTGGCCTCGATGATGGTCGGTCGCGCCGTGAAGCTACGGGTGGACAAGGAGCCGGCCCAGCCCGGCGCCCCGGTCCTGACCGTGACCGGCCTCAAAGTCGTCGACGACCGCGACCACCTCGCCGTCGATGGTGTCGATCTGGAGGTACGCGCCGGCGAGGTGCTCGGCATCGCCGGCGTCCAGGGCAACGGGCAGACCGAGCTGGTCGAGGCCGTCATGGCACTGCGCCCGGTGCTGGAAGGCCAGATCTCGCTCGCCGGGACCGGTCTGATCGGCCGCAAGACCGCGGCGGTGCTCGCCGCCGGCGTCGGCTACGTGCCCGAGGACCGCAGTGTGGACGGCCTGATCAAAGAGTTCTCGGTGGCCGAGAACCTGATCCTGGACACCTACCACCGGGCGCCGAACGCGTCCGGTTTCGCACTCCGGCCGGAGGCGATCACCAGCGGTGCGCGAGAGCGGATCGAAGAGTTCGACATCCGTACCGGGTCGTACCAGACGCCGGTGGGCACGCTCTCCGGCGGCAACCAGCAGAAGGTCATCGTGGCTCGGGAGATGTCCCGGCAGCTGAAGCTGCTGATCGCCGCCCAGCCGACCCGTGGTGTGGACGTCGGCTCGACCGAGTTCATCCACGCCCGGGTAATCCAGGAGCGGGACGCCGGAGCCGGCGTCCTCCTGGTCTCCAGTGAACTGGACGAGGTGGTGGCGCTGGCCGACCGGATCGCGGTGATGTACCGCGGAAAGATCCTCGCGACCGTGCCACCGGACACCCCTCGGGAGCAGCTCGGCCTGCTGATGGCCGGTGTGGTCGAGGGTGACGCCAGCGCCGGCGCCACGACTCCGGCCTCTGAATCCAGCGGCGCTGACCGCGCCGACGACTCCGAAGGCAGCAACTGATGGCCGACTCGACTCCGACCGATCCGACGGCGCCGGAGCTGAATTCGCCGCCGCCGGCCGCGGAACCGACGGCGGCCAAGCCCGGCCGGCCGAGCTGGTTCCGGCGGTTCATCGAGTTCGTTACGACCGCGAATCCGTTCATGGTGTCCGTGCTATCGGTATTCACCGCACTGGTCATCGGGGCGATCCTGATCGTTCTGGGTAACCGCGAAGTGCTGAACGAGTTCAGTTACTTCTTCGCCGCGCCCGGCTCGGTGCTGAGCGATGCCTGGGCGGCGATCTGGAGTGCGTACTCCAACCTGTTCAAGGGCGCCTTCTTCGACCCCTCGCAGATCAGTGGTGCCGTTTCCGGCAACAACTCGTGGGCGGTGGCGCTGCGGCCGATCTCCGAGACACTGACCTATGCCACCCCGCTGATCTTCACCGGCCTGTCGGTGACATTCGCGTTCCGCAGCGGCCTGTTCAACATCGGTGGTCAGGGCCAGGCGGTGATCGGCGGCATCCTGGCCGCCGTCCTCGGCTTCGCGCTGGATCTGCCGGCCGTGCTGCACATCCCCCTGGTGCTGCTCGGCGCGATCGTCGGCGGCGGGCTCTGGGGCTTCATCCCCGGCATCCTCAAAGCCAAGACCGGCGCCCATGAGGTGATCGTGACGATCATGCTCAACTACATCGCCGGGAACTTCCTGCTGTGGATCATCACGCAGAAGGGCGTCCACGACCCGGCGCGGTCGGACGCGATCAGCAAACCGGTGCACGACAGCGCCGTCTTGCCCAAGATCTTCGGACCGCAGGACTCGACGCTGCTGCGTACGCATCTCGGTCTGATCCTGGGACTGCTCGCGGCGGCTCTGGTGGCCTGGCTGATCAGCCGTTCGACGTTCGGCTTCGAGTTGCGGGCGGTAGGCCTGAACCCGGACGCCGCCAAGACCGCCGGTATGAGCGTGCCGCGCACCTACACGATGGCGATGGTGATCGCCGGTGCGCTGGCCGGCCTCGGCGGCGCAGCGCAGGTGCTGGGCACCGCTCATACGCTGACCGCCCAGGTGACCGGCAATATCGGCTTCGACGGCATCACGGTGGCGCTACTGGGACGAACGAAGCCCTGGGGGACGGTGTTGGGCGCCGTCGTGTGGGGCGCGTTCCAGGCCGGCGGCAACCAGATGCAGTCGTTCGCGGGCGTGACCGTCGACCTGGCGCAGGTGTTGCAGGCGGTCGTCGTACTGTTCATCGTCGCGCCAGCCTTGATCAAGGCGATTTACCACTTGCGTGAGGACCCCAAGGCGCGCTTCGTTACGACTCTGGCGAAGGGCTGGTAGGCATGTCGACCACAACTACGGCGCCGGAGCCGATCGTGGTGGCCAACGTGACCAACGCGTACTGGACCAGGGCCCGCAAGGCCGGTGCGATCTACGTCGCCGCCGGTGCGCTTGCCGTGATCTTCTGGGGCGTGCTGGCCAAGAACACCGGCAGCAGCAAGTTCACCCTGGGCGAGTCGATCAACGACTCGTCGTTCGGGCTGCCGTCCCGGGTTGGCACGATCATTTTCGCGCTGATCACCGTGGTCTGCGGCATCCTGCTCTTCTCCGGCCGGATGGATCGGCGTTTCGGGCTGCTGTCCGGGATCGCCGTCGTCGGCCTGGTGGTGTCGTTCCTCTGCTGGCAGCTGGTGGACAACACGATGCCACTGGGCAGCACGGCGGCCGCCACGGTGTCGTACGCGCTGCCGCTGATGCTGGGTGCCCTCGCCGGTGTGCTCGGTGAACGCTCCGGCGTCATCAACGTCGCGATCGAAGGTCAGTTGCTGCTCGGCGCGTTCATGGCGGCGTTCGTCGGCACCGTGACCGCGTCCGCCTGGGCCGGTCTGGTCGGCGCCGCCGTAGGCGGTCTGATCGTGGCCTGGCTCCTGGCGGTCCTCGCGATCCGCTACCTGGTCGACCAGGTGGTCCTCGGTATCGTTCTGAACCTGCTGGTGCTCGGCGTGACCAGCTTCCTCTACAGCCAGGTGATGCAGCCGAACGCCGCCGGGTTCAACCAGGCGCCGCCGCTGCCGAACTGGAAAGTGCCCGGGCTGTCGTCGATCCCGATCATCGGTCCGGCCATCTTCGAGCAGAACATCCTGACCTACCTCGCGATCGTGGCGCTAGTGGTGATCCACTACGGCCTCTTCCACACCCGATGGGGCCTGCGCACCCGGGCGGTCGGCGAGCACCCCAAGGCGGCCGACACGGTCGGCATCAAGGTGCTGGCGCTGCGCTATCGCAACGTGCTGATCGCCGGTGTCATCGCCGGCCTTGGCGGCGCGTTCTTCACCATCGGCTCGGACAACAACTTCAACAAGAACATGACCGTGGGCAAGGGCTTCATCGCCCTGGCCGCGCTGATCTTCGGCCGCTGGTCGCCGATCGGCGCCACCCTCGCCGCATTGCTGTTCGGCTTCTCCCAGGCGCTCGCCGACGTGCTCGGCGCGATCAACTCGTCGATTCCGACCGAGTTTGTGACCATGCTGCCGTACCTGGTGACCATCCTCGCGGTGGCTGGCTTCGTGGGCCGGGCGAAAGCGCCCGCTGCCGACGGCAAGCCATATATAAAGGGCTGATAAGCCCGTTTCCGAAGCGGGCTACGGCCCATTTCCGGTCGGGCCGGCGGCGCACGCGCTGTCGGCGGCGACATCATGCAACAAGGAGCGTTGGTTCGTGGAAATCGACTGGGACCTGCTGCGCGCGGCGGCGACCGATGTGATGAAGGGCGCCTACGCGCCGTACTCCCGGTTCCCGGTGGGCGCGGCGGCGCTGGTCGACGACGGCCGGGTGGTGCGCGGCTGCAACGTGGAGAACGCCTCCTACGGCCTGACCCTGTGTGCCGAGTGCGGCGTCGTGTCGGAGCTGCACGCCACCGGCGGTGGCCGCCTGGTCGCGCTGTCCTGCGTGGACGGCAATGGCGCGCTGCTGATGCCGTGCGGCCGGTGCCGCCAGTTGCTCTATGAGCACGGCGGACCGGAGTGCCTGGTGGACGCGCCCGGTGGGGCACTGGCGGTGGCCGAACTGCTGCCGTTCGCGTTTGGCCCGCAGGATCTGGTGCAGAACCACACCCCGGACACCCAGCCGGCGCCGCACCTGCGGGACATGCTCGGCCGTGGGACCGTCTTCGTGCACCCGGACGCGGTTGACGGCAAGCGCGTCTGGACCGCTTACTGGGATGGATCCACCGGGGTCGGACACGGCCGCAGCGCCATCCTGGACGAGGCGCCGAGCCGGGTCGACGCGGCCGACGTGATCGCCTGGGGGCTGGCCCGCACCCGGCGGGTGATCGTGGTGGACGCCGAGGGCGAGATGTTCTGGGCCGGCGAGGGCCCGGCACCGGCCGAAGTGTCCCGCCGGTGGCAGTCGTGACCGCAGCCGGCGGCGAGTTCGCGGCGGTCGATCTGATCCGGATCAAGCGCGATGGCGGCACCCTCAGTGATGCCCAGATCGACTGGCTGATCGACGCCTACACCCACGGCGCGGTCGCGGATGAGCAGATGTCGGCTCTGGCGATGGCGATCCTGCTGCGCGGCATGACCCCGGCCGAGATCTCCCGGTGGACCACCGCCATGATCGCCAGCGGCGAGCGCCTGGATCTGTCCAGCGTGCCGCGGCCGACCGTGGACAAACACTCGACCGGTGGGGTCGGCGACAAGATCACGTTGCCGCTGACTCCGCTGGTCGCGGCCTGCGGTGCCGCCGTGCCACAGCTGTCCGGCCGCGGTCTCGGCCACACCGGCGGCACCCTGGACAAGCTGGAGTCGATCCGGGGCTGGCGGGCCCGATTGACCAACGACGAGTTCCTGGCACAGCTTCGCGACGTCGGCGCGGTGATCTGCGCGGCCGGGTCTGGCCTGGCACCCGCCGACGGGAAGCTCTATGCCCTGCGCGATGTGACCGGAACGGTCGAGGCGATCCCGTTGATCGCCAGCTCGATCATGAGCAAGAAGATCGCCGAGGGCACCGATGCGCTGATCCTGGACGTCAAGGTCGGCTCCGGCGCCTTCATGAAGACCATCGACGACGCCCGCGAGCTGGCTCGCACCATGGTCACCCTGGGCACCGCCCAGGACGTGCACACCGTCGCCCTGCTCACCGACATGTCCACGCCCCTCGGCCTGGCCATCGGCAACGCCGTCGAGGTGGCCGAGTCGGTCGAGGTGCTGGCCGGCGGCGGCCCGGACGATGTGGTCGAACTGACCCTCGCACTCGCCCGGGAGATGCTGGACGCCGCCGGGCTGCCGGACGCCGACCCGGCCGCTGCGCTCGCCGATGGCCGGGCCATGGACTCCTGGCGCGCCATGATCCGGGCGCAGGGCGGCGACCCGGATGCTCCGCTCCCGGACGCACTGGAGACCGAGGTGATCCGCGCCGAGCGGGACGGCTACGTGGCAGCCATGGACGCGTACGGCCTCGGTGTCGCGGCCTGGCGACTCGGGGCCGGCCGGGCCCGCAAGGAAGATCCGGTCTCGGAGCCGGCCGGCATCCTGCTGCACCGCCGTCCCGGCCATCCGGTCCGCGCCGGCGACGTGCTGTGCGAACTCCGCGCCGAGGACGCCGCCCGGATCCCGGCCGCGCGGGATCTGGCCGCTTCGTCGATCACCATCGCGGACACGGCGCCGTCGGCGGTGCCCTTGATTCTGGACAGGATCACGCCATGACTGAACTCATCGCCAAGGCCACCCGCATCCCGGTGCCGGGTGGCAAGGTCATCGACGAATACGTGGGCCGGGTCAACTCCGGCGAAACCGCGGTATCGGTGGCGCACATGGTGGCCCCGGGTGGCTGGGACGAGCCGTTCCAGACCCCCCAGTTCGACGAATACACGTTGGTGCTGCGCGGCACCGTGCGGGTCGAACACCCCGGAGGCGTCACCGACGTCGACGCGGGGCAGGCGATCGTCACCCGTGCGGGGGAGCGGATTCGCTACACAACGCCGACCGGCGACGGTGCCGAATATGTCGCCATCTGTCTGCCCGCGTTCGCGCCGGACCTCGCCCATCGTGACGGCGATTGACTGGTGGTGGCAGCACAACCGGGAAATGATTAACAGGTGAGTAACCGACCGTCGGATGTGACCAGGGTGGCCAGCCGATACGCTCACGTGACCCCTGTCCGATCGGCGATCGAGGTTCGATGATCGTCCCAGCACCCGATCCCGCGGCCGTTCGCGCCGCCAACGTCGAGGAGCTTTACCGCTTGCGGTTGCCGCTGCCTCCGTCCACGTTTCCGCTGGTCTGGGAGGCCGGTGACGAGGTGGAGCTGCGCCCCACTCCAGAGCTGGAGGCGCGGATCGCCATCCTCAACGTGGTCCTGGCGCGCGCCTTCGGCATGCCGCCCCGGCTGGCGATGAGCTGGCTGCTGGAGGCTCGGCTGATGGAGCGGGTGACGCCACCGGAGTGGAGCTACGTCGCCTCCGGACAGGGCGATGACCAGTCGTTCGCGCTGCACCTCGAGGCCGTCTCCGCGCTGGCCTGGCTGCTGGGTCTGGCCAAGACGCTGGATCCGGCGGCGCCCGGCAGCGATCATCTGGCCGCGTTGCTGCCGAATCTGCAGGAGAATGAGACCTTCCCGGCCTGGCGGTCGCGCAGCCTGGTGGCTCCGCGCAACGCCGCGGCCGCGGCCGCGGTTCTCGACCTCTACTACTGCCTGGACTGGGCCTATCTGGAGGCGGAGCGGCGACGTCAACCGTTGCCCGGCCTGATCGACTCGAACGCCATCGGGCAGCGCCGGTGGGCGCTGGAGTGGGCAGTGGTGTTCCGCGGGCCCTACCACGAGGCTCCGGTCGGCTGGGAAGAAGTGGATCTGTCTACCTGAGCGGCAGGTAGCGCGAGACCGCGACGGTGGCCGTGACCGCCATCGGCTCCGGCAGCGCCGCGATCGCTCGAGCCCGGCCGTCGCGGTCCGCGTGCCAGGCACTTGGGCCCATGCCGACCAGCGCTGTGACGTCCGGGCGCGACAGGTGCATCGTCCACTCCAGGCGCTGTACGCCGTCCGGGCGGAACCAGGCTCCGAGCTCGGCCGCGACCCGGTCCGGCTTCGCCGGGTCGACCTGCAGGAGCGCGAGCGGCTCGATCAGCTCGCCCAAATGCCGGGGCTGCGGAGTGACCACGACCAGAACCCCGGCCGGATCCAGCACCCGGGCAAACTCGGCGCCGGTGCGGGGAGCGAAGACGTTCACGAGCACACGGGCCGCGTTGTCCTGGATCGGCAGGGGTTGCCAGGCATCGGCAATCACCGCATCCATCCGGTCGTGCGCCCGTGCCGCCCGTCGAGCCGACGCCTTGGACGCATCGAGTGCCAGGCCCAGCGCGTCCGGCGCGGCGTCCAGCATCGCGGCCAGGTGGTGCCCGGTCCCGGCGCCGATATCCACGATCAGGCCGCCGGCGCCGACGCCGGCGAAACCGGCCAGCGCCTCGGTGATTGGCCGGAAATGGCCGGCGGTCAGGAACGCCTCCCGGGCCACCACCATCTCGGGCGTGTCGCCGGTGTGCACCAACGGCCGTGCGGTGAGTTGTGCGTACCCCTGCTTGGCCTGATCGAAGCTGTGGCCCTGCGGGCAGTGCAGCGGGCCGCGCGCGGTGACCGGCGCGGACAGTGGCTCCCGACAGACCGGACAGCGCAATCGCACAACAACCTCAGGGTGCACACGCATCTCCGTGGATAGTGTGACCCCATGGTCGCACCAAGCTACGACGAGATCGTCAAGGCCCCGAAGGCCCTTCTCCATGATCATCTGGACGGTGGCCTCCGGCCGGCCACCATTCTCGAGCTGGCCGAGCCGATCGGCCATCAGCTGCCCGCCGACACCGCCGAGGGCCTGGCGGCCTGGTTCGTCGAAGCCGCCAACTCCGGGTCGCTGGAACGCTATCTGGAGACCTTCACGCACACCGTCGCCGTGATGCAGACGCCCGAGGCGCTGCATCGGGTGGCTTACGAGTGCGCGCTGGATCTGGCCGCGGACGGCTGCGTCTACGCGGAGTCCCGGTTCGCGCCGGAGCAGCACCTGTCCCGCGGTCTGGAACTGCCGGCGGTGGTCGAAGCGGTGCTGGCCGGATTCGCCGACGGTTGTGCCGAGGTGGCTCGCGCCGGCGGCTACCTGCGGATCGGGACCTTGCTGACCGCGATGCGGCACGCCGCTCGGTCCATGGAGATCGCCGAGCTTGCGGTGCGCTACCGAGACAACGGCGTGGTCGGATTCGACATCGCCGGCGCCGAAGCCGGCTACCCGCCGACCCGCCACCTGGATGCCTTCGAATATCTGCAGCGGGAGAATTTCCACTTCACCATCCACGCCGGTGAGGCGTTCGGACTGCCGAGCATCTGGCAGGCCATCCAGTGGTGCGGTGCGGATCGCCTCGGCCACGGCGTCCGGATTGTCGACGACATCTCCGGCGACGGCCAGCTCGGGAGGCTGGCTGCCTATGTGCGGGACAAGCGAATCCCGCTGGAGCTGTGCCCGTCGTCCAACGTGCAGACGGGAGCGGCGGCGTCGATTCGTGAGCATCCGATCGGACTGCTGCGTGATTTGGGATTCCGTGTCACGGTGAATACCGATAATCGTCTAATGAGTGGAACATCCATGTCGCGGGAGATGTCGCTCTTGTGCGATGCGTTTGGGTATGGCTGGGCGGAAATACAGTGGTTCACGATCAATGCGATGAAGAGTTCCTTCATACCGTTCGATGAACGGCTGCAGTTGATCAATGAGGTCATCAAGCCGGCGTACAGCAAAGTGGTTGGTCTTTAGCGCCGTTCGGATGAGGCTGCCGCGACTGGGTGACCGGTTCACCCAGCCGTTTCCGATTTATCTCTCCATTGTGGGCAAACCGGTTGGAGTCATATCGTATTTGATCGCCTACGGTTGGTAATCCCGGGAACGGCGTCTCTGGCTGAATGCCACATATGGCTTCCGCTGGACTTTCTCTTTCTCGCCAAGCGTGGTGGAATCTCGTGGGTCCGGCCTGACATAGGCGCGGTCAATGTGGGGTGCCCGCGAATGCGGTTGGACGCGGACACGTCGGCGAGTTTCTAGGTGCCGACCTTGTGCGGTACGGAGGTGGCAAGGGGTGAGCAAGCGACCAGAGGCTGGGGCAAAGCCCCAGTCAGGTAAGCGATCGCTGGTCGGCTACCTCCGGGACCGGCGGATCGGCGTCAAGCTCGGTTTCATCATGTTCGTGCCAACTCTGGCCACGGTGATCGTCGGTGCGAACGGTCTGGTCAGCCAGATCTCCACCGCCAGCACCGCGGACCGGGCGCGTGTTCTGGCCACCCTCTCGGGTGACGCCGGCGCGCTGGTGCACGATCTGCAGAACGAGCGCGCCAACGCGGCCATGCTGCTCGGCTCCACCTCGACCGCTGACACCGCCGCGGCCGGCAAGGAATTCCAGAAGGCGGTCGTCGCCACCGACGGCGCCAAGGACGACTACAACCGGCAGAGCTCGTCGCAGGCCAACCTGCCGGACAACTTCAAGTCTCTGCTCTCCAGCATCCAGTCGCAGCTGGGCGCTCTGCCGAAGCTGCGCCAGGACATCAGCGACACCACCACGGCGATGCCGCTGTCGCTGGCCGTTCAGCAGTACGACGTGCTGATCACCGGCCTGCTCGGCATCCGGGACTCGTCCGTGCAGCTGGCCGGCGACTCCAACCTGTCCTACGAGATGCGCGCCGCGGCGGCCATCTCGAGCGCCAAGGAATACCTGGCCCAAGAGCGCGTGATCGTGCTCCAGTCGATCCTGAACCACAGCATGCCGCCAGAGCAGCGGCAGCGGTTCATCGCCACCCAGACCGGTATTACCCAGGCCCTGAACGCGTTTGCCGTGGTCGCGACCACGGACCAGCAGGACGAGCTGCACCGGACCGTCTCCGGCTCCGAGCTGCGCCCGTCACAGCACTTCGAGAACTCGATCCTGGCCCAGACCGGCGACGCGATGCCGTCGGACCTGACCGCCACCGACTGGAACAGCGCGATGACCCAGCGCGCCGAGCTGATGCGCAAGGTCGAGGTCTTCATCGACCAGCAGACCATTGCCGACGCTCAGACGCTGCGTGACAACGTGCAGCGGCAGATCATCATCGACGTCGGCCTGCTGTTCGGCATGGTCCTGATCGCGATGCTGATCGCCTGGTTCGTGGCGCGCTCGATGAACCGGTCGCTGCGCGAGCTGAAGCATGGCGCACTCACCGTCGCCCAGTTCGGCCTGCCGCAGGCGGTGCAGCGTCTGCGTGATCCGAATGTCGCGACCCAGCAGACTCCGCACGAAGTTGCGCTGCAGATCGCCGAACCGCTGCCGGTGCGCAGCCGTGACGAATTCGGCGAGGTGACCGAGGCGTTCAACGCGGTGCACCTGGAGGCCGTGCGTACGGCGGCTGAGCAGGCCGCCCTGCGGGCCTCCGTCGCCACCATGTTCGTCAACCTGGCCCGCCGCTCCCAGATCCTGGTCGACCGTCTGATCGGTCACCTGGACCGGCTGGAGCGCGGCGAGGAGGACCCGGACCGCCTGGCCGAGCTGTTCCAGCTCGACCACCTGGCCACCCGAATGCGGCGTAACGACGAAAACCTGCTGGTTCTGGCCGGCGCTGACTCGACCCGCGTGCAGCGGGAGCCAGCCGCGCTGATCGACGTGTTGCGTGCCGCCCAGTCCGAGGTCGAGCACTACACCCGGATCGAATTCGGCATGATCGACCGAGACATCGAGGTCGCCGCGCACGCGGTCAACGATCTGGTGCACCTGGTCGCCGAGCTGTTCGACAACGCCACCGCGTTCTCGCCGCCGGACGCCGCCGTCATCGTCGAGGCCCGCCGGGTCGGCGACCGGGCGGTGCTCTACGTCGAGGACCACGGCATCGGCATCGGCATGGATCAGCTCGCCGACCTCAACGAGCGCCTCGCGACGCCGCCGATGGTCGACGTCGCGGTGTCCCGGATGATGGGCCTGGTCGTGGTGGCGCGCCTCGCGGCGCGGCACGGCATCAAGGTCGAGCTGCGTCCGGCCAACGATCGAGGCACCGTCGCCGACGTGCTGCTGCCCACCACGGTGCTGGTGCCGCGTGCCCTCAGCGGCCGCAACACCGCACCGAGTGCCCTGCCGCAGGAGCCGATCCGGCCGCAGTCGCGCTCGCCGTTCTCGCCGCCGCTGGCACTCGAGGGTGGCAGCCGGTCGCCGGGTGGCTTCGAGCCGGCCCGTCCGCTGGCTGGGGCCGCTTCGGGTGGCTTCGGTGGGGCTCGGGACACCGGCCCGAACAATGGTTACGGCACCTCGATGAACTCCGGCTACGGCGAACCGGGTGGCTACCGCCAGCCGGCCAACGGTGGCGCGGATGCCGGCTTCTCCGGACCGGGCCTGGGCGGATTCGCCGCGGCCGCGGAGAACTTCGGCGATCATGATCTGTTCGGCAACAAGAAGTCGCTGCCCAGCTGGTCTGATCTCACCGGAGCCGGCGACGGCCCGGAACCGGCCACCAACAAGGCCGGCGGCCTGGCCCTGCCGCTGCCACAGCGCCCCAGCAACGATCAGTGGGACAGCCGGCCGAACCCGTACAGCGACCTGACCAGTGGCTGGGACCGCCCTTCCGAACAACGGCCGCACATCCCGCGGCAGCGCCCGACCGCGGCCCCGCTGGACGAGGCCGCGCTGATGGACGACTTCGCCGAGGCTGAGCTGGTCGACGACCCGTACGCGGAACCGATCGACGACGATCTCGCCGATGTCGTAGACGCGCATGTCGATGAGCGGCCGCCGCCGGCATCGGCACCGCCGGCCTGGCCACCGGTGCAGGCCAGCGGACTTCCGTCCAACGGCGGCGGCACTGGTCGGACCCTGGATATGACCAACGAGATTCCGGCCGTCCGCGACCTTGACCTGGCCGGGGCGCTCCGCAATGATCGTGCAGGTCAACCGGTCGCGGAGGCCGGATCCGTGAGCCAGTCGGTGCACCGGCCGACGTCAGAGCCGAGCGCGGTGTTGCCGTTCGCGGACGAGACCATGGAACTGCCCATTTTCCGCGAGCTGGAGTCGGCGTGGTTCCAGACGGTTCCGGAGACCGCGCCGCTTCCGGAGCGCACCGACGATGTCGGTGCCGCCGGGGCGCGGATCCCGGCCGGGGGCGCGCCGAGGGCCTCGGGAACAACGATGGGTGGCACATCTATGGCGACTACGACGACCGACGGTGGCCGTCGTCCGGAATCGAACTGGACGTCCCCCGCCGATGACGGCTGGCGTGCCGCGGCTAGCGCTGCCCACACGTCGGAGACCGAGGTCACTGACGGCGGCCTGCCCAAGCGCGTCCCCATGGCCCAGCTCGTTCCGGGTGGCGTGGAGAAGGCCACTACAGCAACCAACCGGCGCTCGCCGGAGTCGGTGCGCGGCCTGCTGTCCGCGTACCACCGCGGTGTCCAGCGTGGACGCCAGCAGTCGGGCGAAGACAGCAACGCCTCATCTGAGTCGACGACGACCGGGCACCCCTCGCCCGGTGGCAAGGAGCAATAGCATGACGAACACCCAGGATCTCAGTTGGCTGCTCGCCAACTTCGCTGATCGCGTACCCGGCGTCGCGCACGCGGTCGCGGTCTCGGCGGACGGCCTGCTCCTCGCCTCATCTCGGGACCTGCCGCGGGACCGCGCCGATCAGCTCTCGGCCATCGCGTCCGGTCTGGTCAGCCTCACTGTCGGCGCGTCTCGCTGCTTCGACGGTGGCGCGGTGCTGCAGACGGTTGTCGAGATGGACAACGGATTCCTGTTCCTGATGTCCATCTCGGATGGTTCCTCGTTCGCCGTTCTCGCCGCTCGCTCTTGCGATGTCGGCCAGGTCGGATATGAGATGGCTCTCCTCGTCGACCGTGTCGGCGATGCCCTGACGCCGGCACCCCGTGCCGCCGCGGGCATGATGGGCTAACGGACTTCGTTGACCTGGCAACAGGGCACATTCATTATTCGTGGCACGCTTTCAGGCAAGGAGGTGAACGGCAATGGCAGATCTCGATGAGCCCACTGGCGCGCTCGTGCGCCCGTACGCCGTCACCCGTGGTCGGACCCGACCGCGCCTGGACATCGCAATCGAGGCCCTTGTCGAGACGACCGTGCGCGGTCGCGGGACCGATGGGCGAAACGGAAGCCACGGCCGCGAGCACCAGTACATCGCGACGCTCTGCGACGGCCAGCTGCAATCGCTGGCGGAAATCGCGGCTCGGATGCAACTGCCGCTCGGCGTCGCACGGGTGCTTATCGCCGACATGGCCGCAGAGGGACTCGTCGCGGTCTACGAGCCGACGTCATTCGATGGCGAAGGCGACGATTCTGTCGGCACGGAACTGCTGGAAAGGGTGCTGAGTGGACTACGGAGGCTCTGACATGACGCGTCCGCCGTCCGGGCGGGTTACATCGGCGAAGATTGTCATCGCCGGTGGCTTTGGCGTGGGTAAGACGACGCTCGTCGGTTCGGTTTCGGAGATCACGCCCCTCACCACTGAGGCGATCATGACTTCCGCCGGCGTCGGTGTCGACGACAACCGGCAGGTGCCCGGCAAGACGACAACTACTGTCGCGATGGATTTCGGCCGTATTTCGATCGACCGTGACCTGATCCTGTACCTGTTCGGAACGCCCGGCCAGACCCGCTTCTGGTTCATGTGGGACGAACTCGTCAAGGGTGCGATCGGTGCCGTCGTCATGGTCGACACCCGGCGCCTGGCCGATTGCTTCGCGGCGATCGACTTCTTCGAGCATCGGCGGCTGCCGTACCTGATCGCCATCAACTGCTTCGACGGCAATCAGTACCACACGGCACAGGATGTGCGAGACGCGCTGGCGATCTCGCCGGACATCCCGATCGTCGCCTGCGACGCACGCAACCGCGACTCCACCAAGCAGGTGCTGATCTCCCTCGTGGAGTATGTGCTTGCGATGCGGCGGCAGCGGGCTACTGCGCCCGCCTAGGGCGCCTACGGCTTCGTAAGGCGAACGGGCACCACACGCACTCTGGGCGGTCAGGCTTGATCCCGACGTGCGTGTGGTGCCCGTTCGCCATATTGCTGTACGCGCGGCGGTCGCCGCTCGTCGTGGGCTTGATCACGTGGCAGTTACGTGGTGCCTTGCGGTGACGTGGCAGCGAGCGTGGCAGCTACGTGGTGCGGTGGGGTGACGTAGCTGCGAGCGTGGCAGTCACGTGGGCTCGCGCGGTCGGCGTTGCCGCTGCGTTGTGCCGTGGGTTAGTGGCTGAAATCCCAGCTGGTGGCTCCGGGCGGCTCGTCGCTTGCTACGGCGATGGCCCGGTGCAGGTCCAGCCGGTGCAGGTGCCACGGCGGCGGACCGGCGCTTGGCGCGGTGAACGGAGCGGTGAAGCCATCGCCGTCGACCGTGGCCGGCCATCCCCCAGACCGGTAGACGGCCGCGACTCGTTCCAGCGTCGCCGGATCCGTCACCCGATGCGCCTCGCCCTCCAGCACCAGGTCGAGGCCGCGTAGCCGCACCGAGATCGAGCACGCCGGATTCGCGGCCAGGTTCTGAGCGCGGCGGGTGCCGGGGCCGCTGACGAAGTAGAGCGCGTCGTCATCCCAGATCGCGCCGACTCCTGCCGAGTGCGGTCGGCCGTCCGGCCGCACGGTGGCGACGAAGAACGTCAGGTCGGCCGTCGGAGTGTCGGCGACCAGGACGTCCCGGGCCCGGCTCCAGGCGAGCGGCGGATTTCCGTACTGATCGAGATTTCGCGTCGAGATCGGTTCGGTCATGCCTTCAGTCATACCCGTATCGGGCTTGGCCGACCGGGATCCGCCGGTCAAATCCCACGAAAGCTACGCGGAGACTTCGAGCCAGCCGGACGGCTTGATCGCGAAGACCGCGAGCATGTCCGGATCGACACCGCCGTGGTAGATGGTGTTGAAGGCGTAGGTGCCGACGAGGCCCTCGTAGATGCCCGACTCCATCGCGTCGCGCAGCTGCCGCCGGTTGGTCGAACCGGAGATCTGGGCGGCGTTGACGAGCAGCTTGAGCCCGTCGCCGCCGTAAGCCGCAAGGCTCGAGAAGATGCCGTGGGCCTGGGTGTATCGGGTGTAGAAGTCCTGTCGGTCCTGAGCGGCCGGCGTGGTGATCGCCAGCGGAGAGCCGTCCAGGATCTTCGGGCTCACCAGATAGCTGTTGGCCACCGCGGAGCGGTTATAGGACGCCATTGTCTCGTCGCCGGCCGCCCCGGAGTCGAAGAACAGCTCACCGTGGAATGGCGTGGTGTTGCGCTTCTCCCGCAACGCCCGGGCCACCATGCCGGAGTTGGGGGCCATGGTCCAGATCACCGCGGCGTCCACGTGCGCGGCCTTCACCACGTCGGCCTGGTTCGCGTACCCGGTGAGACGGCCGGTCGCGGTGAGCGCGACCTCCTTGGCCACGGTGAGCCCGACGTGCGCCGCGGCGGTACGCATCGCGTTGCGACCGCCGACACCGTGCGCGTCATCGGCGTAGAGAACGGCGATCCGGTGATGCTTGCGGGTCTTCATCATGCCGGCCAGCAGCCCCGCGACGTCGGAGGCATTCGGACCCAGCTTGTAGACGTAACTGCGGTCCTGGACCGGTGTCACGATCGCGTCCGCGGCGGTCAGCGACACCAGCGGTACGCCCGCCGACTGCGCCAGGGGCGCGACCGCCACCGAGGTGTCGGCCATGCTGGTGCCGATGATCGCCGAGATGCTCTCGTTGGCGATCAGGTTCTGCATGACCTTCTTGGCGCGGACCGGATCGCTCTGCGTGTCCGCGAGGACGAGCCGCACCTTGCGCATAGCGCCGCCGATCGCCACGCCACGTTCGTTGATGGTGTCGCGAATGATCGTCAGGGCGTACGCCTGCTCGGTGCCGACGTTCTGGTTGATGCCGCTGAGTTCCAAGCAGGCACCGACCACCAGATCCGGGCCGGCCGGAAGCGCGGCGCCGCCGACCCGGGTCGAGCACGCCGCCACAGCCGCCGCGGTGGAACCGAGAACCCCGGCCTGCAGCAGCGAACGACGGGACAGCCGGGCAGTCATCCGGCTATGGTCGCTGCCGTCACGCGCCGTGGTCAAACCGATGAGCTGTGGCAAAGAACACACAGCTCATCGGCTGATCGATCACTATCGGGACAACTACTGAAGGTCACAAAGCGAGTGGCGATCAGCGGTGCGCGGCCGACCGATAGGCAGAGTCCCGATCGCTTTCCCAGTGGTCCCGGCTGAAGTCCCAGCTGCCCGCGGCCTCGCGCCCCGGACGCCCGCCGACCGCGTAGCCGCGAACTTCCTCGCCCCGGCGTGAGCCGCGGAAATATCCGCTGGTGTGGGCGGCGATCAGCTCTGGGTCGCGGACTATCCGCAAGGCCCGCTCCGGGGCCGGCGGCAGCGGTGAGCCGGGGACCAGGTTGGCCTGCGGCACGCGCCGCGGCAAACCGACCGACGTCTCCTCGGCGAACTGCGGTTCGGCGGCGCGCAGCGCGGCCGACCAACCGGCGTCCGCGTCGGCGTCGCTCCACTGCGGTTCGTCCGCCTCGGTCGGGCCGGACCACCACGCCGACCGCATCTGCGCGAAGATCAGCAAGTCGCCGTCCTCCGGCGAACCCGAGCCGCCGTTCGTGGATGCGTGTCGCGAGCCCCCAGAGCCACGCTGAGCGCCGTTTGTGGGCATGTCGGTGTTCGTGATGAGGCGAAGGTGTGCGGCGCCCTGGCTGACCGGCTCCGGCTCGGGCTCCACTAGGCGCAGCGCCGGCGGCTCGGCCGGCATGTCGCTCTGCCACGGCGGAGCCACCCGGCCGTCCCGCTGGTGCGGGATCGGTGCCGCGGCCAGAGCATCGTCGAGTTCGTGTCCGTTGGTCGGCCAGCCGTCGCGGCCGAGCGGAGCCACCTCCGGCGATAGCGGGTAGCCCTCGTTGTTGGCCGCGTAGGCGTAGCCGTTCGTGGCAGCGTACGGATCCGAGGCCGGGCGCGGCTGGTCCATGCCGTAGCCGTTTGGAGCGTACGTGCTCGGGGTGTTCCAAGACGGCTGCGTGGGCGGGGCCGGCGGCTCGGACGGCTGGAACGGCGGCGCCGCCGGGATCTGACGGTACGGGTCGTAGCCACTGTCGAACGACGGTTCGTCGCGGTAGGCCGGGCCGGGTTCATAGGACGAACCGTTGGCATAGCTCGGAGACGGGTAGGACGGCTCGGTGTAGACCGGGGTGATCGGCGACTGCTGCGGCGGCGCCGGCGGGGCGCTCTGGTGACCGCGCGGCGGTGCCATCGCGGGCGGCGGAGTCATCGCGGCCGGCGGCATCATCGCGGGTGGCGGAGTCATGGTGGGCGGCGCGGCCATTGCCGGCGGCGCTGAGGCGGCCGCCGGTGGCGCCGACGTGACCGCGGCCGAGCGGGCGACCGACCGGCTGGTGCGCGGCAGCGACGTGCGGTTCGGCGCCGGCGAGACCGGCTGAGCCGCCGGAGACACTGGTGCGACAGCGGCGGCTCGCCGCCGGCCACCGGTGCGGACCGGCTCGGCCGGTGCGGGTGTCTGAGGTGCCGGCGTGACCGGGACGGCGCGTGGACGCGCCACCACCTGTGGCGGCGCGGCCGGGCGGCTCGGCATCTTCTCGGCCAGCAGGCCGATCAGCGCCGTGGTCGCGGCGTCGCAGGCACGCACGGCAGCGACTGCCTGGCGAATGGTTTCGGCGACCGCGGCGGTCGTGCCCTTGCCGATGCCGGTGCGCCGCGGCGTCTCCGCGATCGCGACCCGAAGTGCGGTGATCGCCTCGGAGATCGTGGTGGCGTCGGCGATGCCAGATTCGGCTAGCTCCATCGCGACGTTGGCGTCCCGTCCGCGATTGGCGGCGGCGGCGCCGAGCAGGCCCGGCTCCGGAAGTGCGTCGAGGATGGCCAGCGGAATCGGCTCGGCCGGATCGGGGTAGGCGCGCAGCGCGGCCGGGTAGAGCTCGCGGAGGACTTCGCGCAGCGCCACCGCGGTGCCGTGGCGGCCGGCCGCCACCGACGCGTGCGCGGCCAGCACCGGCTTGAGGCCGACCAGCTCGCGCGGCGCCGCTTGACCCTCGGCGGCGAGAGCGCCGGCCTGCAGGGCCCGGGCCAGGCCGACCGCGTGCCGCTCGGCCGGCCCGGCGGACATCTCTTCCGGTGACTCGTCGTCGGCAAAGCGATCCGCGTAGTCGGAGACGGTCTCGTCATCGACGATCGCCAGCGGGCCGCCGGCCGCGCTGATCAGAAGGACGACTTGGTGGTCTTCGCTGTCGGCGGCGATCGCGACCGAGTTGGCTCCGCCGGAGCGCTCCGCCAGCAGGGCACCGAGTTGGGCGAATCCGGTGGGTTCATCAGCGATGTCGCAGATGTCGAGCAGCCGGCCCGCATCGTCGACCACGGCCACGGTCAGCCAGTTGGCTGAGCCGTCCGCGTTCGTGGGGTCGGTTGCGGCTAATCCGCAATAAACGCGCATGAGCGCCACGGCCTCGTCCTCCTTTTGGACATCGAACCGCCGTTGGTCGAGCCGGTCAGCCCACGGTCATGAGCCGGGCCGCCGAGGCGCCGCTCTTCGCGCAGTGCGCCAGAGCATGGCCTCAACGACCAGGTCACGACGCATGGTCACCGTCTCGTCAACGGATGTTCTTGTCGTGTTGCCGGACCGAAAACCCGAGGGCCGTTTCGGTCCGCCCCTGATCGTCCCCGGAAAGGGGTCAGTCGCGCCAGTCCACAACAGCGGAGATCTTGCCGATCACTGTCCGCCACGCCAGACTTGCCGTTTCTTTCCCGACTTTTCGGGCTCGACGCCGGGCGAAAAACGTGCCAACACCGCCGGCCGCCACTCCACGGAGTGCTTCGTCCAGGTCATCGAGGGGTGATCCCGGCGCCAGGGCCGTGACCACGGGCTCAATAGTTAGCGCATGACCCAGGTCACGCGCCAGTTGACCACACTGCACAAGCAGATCCGGGTCCCACGCCTCGGGACCGCCGCGGAGGTTGTTGACGACGAGGTCCATTTCGTACTGATCCTCGGGCAACGCGGCGACATAGTCAGCGCGGATGTCGGAGACCAGTCGATCCCAATTGTCCAGTTGCGTCATGTCGTTCTCGGCGCCGGACTTGACGAACTCGACCAGCGACTCGGGCGACTTGAACAGCAACAGCTGCCCGTCCCGGCTGAGGAAGAGCGGGACCTCCTCGTCCGGTTCGGCGCTCGCGTCGTCGGCTTCGGCTTCGTCCTCGTCGTCCAACTCGGACATGTCCGACTCGGCCGTCTCTTCCAGCGCCTCCGCCTCGCCTTCGAGATCGACGTCTTCCTCGTCCAGGGCGGTGTCCGCGTCGTCCAGGTAGAGATCGGCGTCGGTGATCTCCGGCTCGTCGTCGTCATCGAACGGCGACGCATAGGTCGGCATCTCGACGTCCGCGGCCCGGCCGGACACATCCGACGGCGTGATCTCCGATGACATCCGGTAGGCCCGGAGCGTGAAGCCGACTCCAGCCGGCAGCGCGACCTCCACCGGGTCGACGCTCAGGCCCTCCCAGAAGGCGTCGGCGCGGGCCGTCCGGCCGGAGTCGTCGCTGCTGGTCTTACCGAGGTCGCCGGATTTATCGGCGGGCTGACGCGCCACTGGTGGTCCTCCATGCGGATGTGTGGGTGCGGTGATTCTGCGCACACACCCTAGCGGGTGGGGCTACACGCCCTTGGGGTGCCAGACCGTCTTGGTCTCCAGGAGCCGGGTGATCCGGTCGGTGCCCGGATCGGCGGTCCAGTCGGTCGCGCTCGGGCGGATCACCCGCTTCAGGTTCTCCGCCGCGGCGATCTCCAGGTTGGTCGCCAGCTCCGGATCGGTGACGCCGGTCAGGTCGATCGCGTTGACGTCCATGTGCGCGGCCAAGTGCGGCGCCGTCTCTTCGACATAGCCGGTCAGGATGTTGACCACGCCGCCGGGGAGATCGCTGGTGGCCAGCACTTCGGTCAGAGTGATCGCCGGTAGCGGTCGCTTGTCGCTGGCCAGGACCACCACCGTGTTGCCGCTCAGGATGGCCGGCGCGATCACGCTGACCAGGCCGAGCAGTGACGAGTCCGGCGGCGCCACGATGCCGACCACGCCGGTCGGCTCCGGGGACGACAGGTTGAAGAACGGCCCGGCGACCGGGTTGGCGTTGCCGTAGACCTGAGCGATCTTGTCGGTCCAGCCCGCGTACCAGACCCAGCGATCGATCGCCGCGTCGACGCTGGCCGCCGCGGTCTCGGCCGGGACGCCCTCGGCGGCGCGGACCTCGGCGATGAACTGGTCGCGCCGGCCTTCGAGCATCTCGGCGATCCGGTAGAGGATCTGGCCGCGGTTGTAGGCGGTGGCGCCGGCCCACTTGCTGACCGCAGCCCGGGCCGCGAGCACCGCGTCCCGAACGTCCTTGCGCGAGGCCAGCGCCGCGTTGGCGAGGAAACCGCCGGACGCGTCGGTCACCACATAGCTGCGGCCGGATTCGCTGCGCGGGAAGGCGCCGCCGATGAACAGCTTGTAGGTCTTGCGGATGCCGAGGCGCCCGCTGGGCGCCGCCGGCTCCTCGGTGATCACGGGCTCCTTCACTGAGGGCAGATCAACCTCCGTCGCGGCTCGCTTCGCAGAAGTCGTACGCGTCGGGGACGCGGCCTTCTTCGCCGGTGCCTTGGTCGCCTTCTTAGTGGGCAAGGTAAGCCTCCAGACCCTGGCGGCCACCTTCCCGGCCGTACCCGGATTCCTTATAACCGCCGAACGGCGACGTCGGGTCGAACTTGTTGAACGTGTTGGCCCAGACCACTCCGGCGCGCAACTTGTCGGCGATCGCCAGGATCCGCGAACCCTTCTCGGTCCAGACACCGGCACTCAGGCCGTACGGGGTGTTGTTGGCCTTCTCCACCGCCTCGGCCGGCGTGCGGAAGGTGAGGATCGACAGCACCGGCCCGAAGATCTCCTCGCGGGCGATCCGGTGCGCCTGGGAAACGCCGGTGAAGATCGTCGGCGCGAACCAGAAGCCGCGCTGTGGCAGGTCGCACGGCGGCGACCAGGCGTCCGCGCCCTCGGCCGATCCGATCTCCGACAGCTCCCGGATCCGGGCCAGCTGAGCCGCCGAGTTGATGGCGCCGATGTCGGTGTTCTTGTCCAGCGGATCACCCACCCGCAGTCGCGCCATCCGGCGCTTCAGCGACGTCAGCACCTCATCCTGGATCGACTCCTGGACCAGCAGCCGTGACCCGGCACAGCAGACGTGGCCCTGGTTGAAGAAGATGCCGTTGACGATGCCCTCGACCGCCTGATCGATCGGAGCGTCATCGAAGATGATGTTGGCGGCCTTGCCGCCCAGCTCCAGCGTCACACGCTTGTCGGTGCCCGCGACCGACTTGGCGATCGCGCGGCCGACCTCGGTCGACCCGGTGAAGGCCACCTTGTCGACGTCGCGGTGGTTGACGAGATCGCGGCCGGTGTCGCCGGCGCCGGTGATGATGTTGACCACACCCGGCGGCAGATCGGCCTGCTGGCAGATCTCGGCGAACGCCAGAGCAGTCAGCGGAGTGGTCTCGGCGGGCTTCAGCACGACGGTGTTGCCGCAGGCCAGCGCCGGCGCGATCTTCCACGCCAACATCAGCAGCGGGAAGTTCCACGGGATCACCTGGCCGGCCACACCGATCGGCTTCGGGTGCGGGCCGAAGCCGGCATGATCCAGCTTGTCGGCCCAGCCGGCGTAGTAGAAGAAGTGCGCCGACACCAGCGGGATGTCGACGTCGCGGGACTCCCGAATCGGCTTGCCGTTGTCGATCGACTCGAGGACGGCCAGCTCGCGGCTGCGCTCGGCGATGATCCGGGCGATCCGGTAGAGGTATTTCGCCCGCTGGGCGCCGGGCATTCGGCCCCAGACCCGCTCGTAGGCGTGCCGGGCCGCCGCGACCGCACGATCGACGTCGGTGGGACCGGCATCGACGATGTCGGCGAGCACCTCTTCGGAGGCCGGGTTGATGGTCTTGAACGACTGGCCGTCGACCGAGTCGACGAACTCGCCGTTGATGAACAAGCCGTACGCCGGCTGGATGTCCACGATGGAACGGGACTCCGGCGCGGGCGCGTATTCGAATGCCATGAGTCGTTAATCCAATGTGACGTAGTCGGGACCGGCGTAGCGGCCGGTGGCCATCTTCGACCGCTGCATCAGCAGGTCGTTGAGGAGTGTCGAGGCGCCGAACCGGAACCAGTCCGGGTCCAGCCAGCGATCTCCGACGGTTTCGTTGACCATCACCAGGTAACGGATCGCGTCCTTGCTGGTCCGGATGCCGCCGGCGGGCTTGACACCGACCTGGCGGCCGGTCAGCTCCATCATGTCGCGGACGGCTTCCAGCATGATCAGCGTCACCGGCAGGGTCGCCGCGGGCTGCACCTTGCCGGTGGAGGTCTTGATGAAGTCGCCTCCGCCGAGCATGCCGATCCAGGACGCGCGCCGGACATTGTCATAGGTGCCGAGCTCGCCGGTCTCCAGGATGACCTTGAGATGGGCGGAGCCGCAGGCCTCCTTGATGGCGACGATCTCGTCGTAGACCTCCATGTAGCGGCCGGACAAGAACGCGCCCCGGTTGATCACCATGTCGATCTCGTCGGCGCCGGCGGCGACCGCCGCCTTGGTGTCGTCCAGCTTGACCGAGAGTGGCGCCTGCCCGGACGGGAAGGCGGTGGCCACGCTGGCGATGTGGACGCCGGAGCCGGCCAGCTCTTCGGCGGCGGTGGCGACCATCGACGGGTAGACGCAGACGGCGGCGACCGCAGGGCAGTCCGGGGCGGTCGGGTCCGGCCGTTGTGCCTTGGCACACAGTGCTCGGACCTTGCCCGGGGTGTCGGCGCCTTCGAGGGTGGTGAGGTCGACCATGCGGATCGCGAGATCTATCGCGTAGGCCTTGGCCGTGGTCTTGATGGATCGGGTGGACAACATCGCCGCCCGGGCGTCCGCGCCAACCGCGTCCACGCCGGGAAGACCATGCAGAAATGTACGGAGGGCGGCGTCTGACCGGGTTATTTCGGACAGCGACGTCGCTGTGACTGTCATGTCGTTGAGTCTACCCACGCGTGCGGGACCTGATCTTGCAGTACGTTGTCACACGTGGACGTACTCGTCGTGGACCATCCCCTGGCCCAGTCACGGCTGACCGCTATGCGTGATTCGCGCACCGACTCGGGCACCTTCCGGGCCGCCCTTACCGAGCTGACCACCATGCTCGTCTACGAAGCGGCGCGGATGTTCGCGGTGGAGAAGTTTCCGGTCCAGACCCCGGTCGATGTGGCCGAGGGCACCCGGCTGGCCAACCCGCCGTTGATCGTGCCGGTGCTCCGCGCCGGGCTGGGCATGGCCGACGCCGCTCTGGCTCTCCTGCCGGAATCCTCGATGGGCTTCGTCGGGCTGGCCCGGGACGAGCACACGTTCGAGCCGCGTGCCTACATGGAGTCGCTGCCCACCGACTTGACCGGTTTGCCGGTCCTGGTGCTGGACCCGATGCTGGCCACCGGCGGGTCGCTGGAGCACTGCTGCCGGCTGCTGGCCTCGCGTGGGTGCACCGACATCATCGTGTGCTGCGCGCTGGCGGCGCCGGCCGGCATCGACCGGATCGAGCAGAGTGGATTGCCGATCCGCTTGATCACGGCGTCCATCGACCGTGAGCTGAACGACCGGATGTTCATCGTTCCGGGCCTGGGCGATGCCGGTGACCGGCAGTTCGGCGGCATGCCGCGATTCTGAGTCGTCCAGCGCTTCCGCTGAACGGCCCAAAACCCAGCCGTAGGTTTAACAGGCTCGGCGGGGGTGGACTGGGTGATCGGCGCGCGGCCGCGGGGCTTTGACGATCCGGCTCGCGTCAGACGCCGAGCGCCGCCGCCGTCTCGGTGCGCAGCGCGGTCACTGCGGCCGCGGCCCGCTCCCGCGCCGCCGCCACGTCGCCGTCCGGGACCGGTTCGACCACTTCCAGGTACGCCTTGAGCTTCGGCTCGGTGCCGGACGGCCGGACCACCACCCGGGCCGATTCGGTACGCAGGATCAGCACGTCGTTGTCGGGCAGCAGATCCTCGACCGTGGTCCCAGCGTCCAGAAGCGTGGTCGGCGGGCGCGACCGGATCCGATCCATCATGGTGCCGATCTCGGACAGATCGTCGACGCGGACGGAGAGCTGATCGGTGCGGTAGAGCCCGAACTCCGCGGCGATCTCGTCGAGGCGGTCGGCGAGCGTACGCAGCTCGGTCTTGAGCCCGGCGGCGAGTTCGCTGAGGAGCAGGGCGGCGGAGATGCCGTCCTTGTCGCGGACCAGGTCCGGTGCCACGCAGTAGCCGAGCGCCTCCTCGTAGCCGTAGGCCAGCGGCACGCTGCCGTCGCCGGCCCGGGAGATCCACTTGAATCCGGTGAGCGTTTCGGCGTAGGGCATCTGGCGCTTGGCACACATCGCGCGCAGCAGCGACGACGAGACGATCGAGCAGGCGTAGAGGCCGTTGATGCCGCGTCGCATCAGGTGATCGGCGAGCAGCACGCCCACCTCGTCGCCACTGAGCGCGCGCCACCCGGCGACCGGCCCGGCGGTGTATCCCGGTACGGGCACAGCGGCGGCGCATCGATCCGCGTCCGGGTCGTTGGCGATGGCGATGTCGGCACTGCTGGATTTGGCGAGTTCCAGCAGCAGGTCCATGGCGCCCGGCTCCTCCGGGTTGGGGAATGCGACGGTCGGGAACTCCGGGTCCGGCTTCGCCTGTGCCGGCACCACCGACGGGGGCTGGAAGCCGGCCGCGTGGAACGCCGCGAGCGCCAGATCCTCGCCGACGCCGTGCAGCGGTGTGTACGCGATCACGAGGTCGCGGGCCGCGTCCGGGTCGAGGATGCCGGTGAGCCCGGCCAGGTAAGCGTCGACGATCTCGGCGCCGAGGACCTCACCGGCGTTGCCGAGCGGCACTTCGGCGAGCGTGCCGACCGCCTGGATGGCGGCTTCGATCTCGGCGTCCACCGGGGGCACGATCTGGGCACCCGCGCCCTGCGGGCCGCCCAGAAGGGCGCCGAGATAGACCTTGTAGCCGTTGTCCTGGGGCGGATTGTGGCTGGCGGTGACCATCACGCCGGCGGCCGCGTTCAGATGGCGTACCGCGAATGCCAAAACCGGAGTCGGCAGCGGTCGGGGGAGCACCAGGGCCCGCCGCCCGGCGCCGGTGACCACCCGGGCGGTCTCGGTCGCGAATGCCGTGGATCCGTGCCGGGCGTCGTATCCGATCACCACCGGCCCGTCGTCCGGCTGTCCGGCCAGCCAGGTCACCAGTCCCGCGGCGGCAGCGCGTACGACCGCGAGGTTCATCCCGTTGGGTCCGGCCCGCACCGGCCCGCGAAGGCCGGCCGTCCCGAAGGTCAGCCGGCCGGAGAACCGGTCCAGCAGGTCTTCGGCGGTGCTGGGCAGGCCATCGAGCACGGCCCGCAGCTCCGTCTGAGTGTCCGGATCGGGATCGTCACTGATCCACGCCTCGGCAGCGATGCGGGCGCGGACGACGGACGGATCGATCACCGGAGCGTTGGCCATTGTTCGTTGATAGCACGGCGCTCCAGGGGCCGCTCAGCAAACCCCGCCGACCAGGCGCCGTGGCACGCGCCTGCGATCAGCCGCTCGACGTGAGCTTGAACGAGGCCACCATCTCCTGGTAGATCGGCAGATCTTCGGCGTAGTCCTGGTCCGGCACGGTCAGGTAGAAGTGAAACGCCTTGCCGTTGTCGACGACCGCGGCCCACACGCCGTGTCGCAGGCCGTCGCCGGAGCCGCAGGTGTATTCGAGCTGGGCCGCCGGCTTGCCGTCGAGCTGGATGTCGCTTAGGCCGACGCGCTCGTATTCGTCGCAGAGCTTGTTCTTCAGATTGCGCTCGGCACCGGTGAGGAACTGCTTGGCCGACGACTTCCCGGCGGATTCGACGTTGAGCCGCATCCGCTGCTGGCTGTCGTCCGGGTTGACGAAGTTGGTGTAGGTCGACGCGCTCTGCTTTTTCCAGTTGGCCGGAACGCTGACCGACATGCCGCGGTCGTCCTTGAAGGTCTGCACCTCGAAATCCGGCTTCGGCGCGCTGGAACTGGCGCTGGGCTTGCCGCCCGCGGTCGGGGCGGAGCCGTTGCCGCCACCACCGGTGAGCGAGAGGACCACGATCAGGACGATCGCCGCGGCGATGCCGCCGGGCACGCTGTAGCGCGCCGCCGGCGGCCAGGTCTTGATCCGGGCCAGCAGGCCGGCCACGCCGGACTTGACCGCTTCCAGTCCGCGGGTGGCGGTAGCGCTGATCGCAGCGTTGGTGCCGATTCCGTGCGGGACTTCGACCGCCGCGCGCCGGCGTGGCCGTGGCTCCGCCGGTGGGTCGACGGACAGGAAGGCCGGTGCCGGCTGGTACGCATGATCTTCGACGCGCCCGCCCGACGACACCGGAGCCGCGCCCGGATGCCGGTCGGCGATTGTCTCGCCGTCGGCGAGCAGCGCCCGGCCACCGACGGCCTGGCGGGGCGGAGCCACCGGGACGCCGCCCCGGTTGGCCGGAGACATCAGGTCACGCAGCGCGTTGCGCGCCTGATTGACGGTCCAGCGCTGGGCCGGGTCCTTGTCCAGCAGGCCCATCAAGATCGGTGTCAGGGCGCCGGCCCGGACCGGTGCCAGCGGCTCGTCCTCGACGATCGCCCGCATCGTTTCGAACGGATCGCCCTTGTCGAACGGCGGCCGGCCCTCGATCGCTGTGTAGAGGGTCACACCGAGGGAGAACAGATCGCTGGGTGGCCCGAACTTGGCGCCGATGGCGCGCTCCGGCGAGATGAAATGCGGGGATCCGAGCACCATGCCGGGTTGGGTCAGGTTGCTCTCGGCGGGCATCCGGGCCACGCCGAAGTCGGTCAGCACGCACCGGCCGTCGACGCAGATCAGCACGTTGGCCGGCTTCACATCGCG
>Ga0068863_100000628_pt1 | contig 35769 bp, 31 predicted proteins | sample KBSSwiS62_FD_66596 | JGI IMG/M metagenome (GOLD analysis project Ga0068863, IMG submission 66596) | Switchgrass rhizosphere microbial communities from Kellogg Biological Station, Michigan, USA - KBS Switchgrass S6-2 | ecosystem: Host-associated > Plants > Roots > Rhizosphere > Soil ... | reverse complement strand
GTCGTGCACATTCCGGTCCAGGGATGCGGAGGATTCGTCTCGTTCGTCGGACTCCCGGCGATCAACATCTCCTTACTGCTCGGACCGTAAAGTTTCAGCTCGAGGTTCGCGTTGGAGACACCATCCTGGCCCAGCGCATGTTCTTCGCCATTGGCGTTGGACCATTCTTCTTTGAAGAACAACGGCACTCGACCTGCGGGCGCTCCGCCGCGTGCTCCTCGAGCGCCGGCTGCTCCGGCCGCTCCCGCCGCCCCAGCCGCTCCAGCTGCACCATTCGCTCCAGCCGCCACGCCGCCACCGCGGCCGCCAGCGCCGCGCCCACCCTGAGGAGCAGCAGGTTGCTGAGCCAAAAGCGTGCCGATTGTACTCAAGAGAATCGCGATTCTCAGTGCGGACAAGAGAGTTTTCGAACTGATCATTGACGGGCCTCCGTTGATTGCCATTTAAACGATGTGCCGGGCAAGTATAAATGCAACGGACAGTTGCCGTAAACAACTGAGGGCCGATTGACTGGCGCAGCCGAGATCGCGTCCGAGCACGTCGGCACGACGTGCTATATTGCTGTCCCTCATGGACAACAATAGCCTTCGGGAACTCGAGACCAGGGTTTCACAGACCCTTGAAACCACCCCGTTTATCGATATCCATACCCACCTGTTCTCGCCAAGTTTCGTCAAGCTTGGACTTTGGGGTATTGACGAGCTGCTTACGTACCACTATCTGGAAGCCGAACTCTTTCGTTCCGCTTCCATACATCCGACGCGGTATTGGACTCTGAACAAGACTCAACGAGCCGATCTCGTCTGGGACACCCTCTTTGTCCGCAATGCTCCTATTTCGGAAGCCACACGTGGCGTCATTACCGTCCTGCAAGCGCTGGGCCTCGATGCAAACACCCGCTCTTTGGCGCCCGTGCGTGAGTTTTTCCGAAGTCTGAAGCTGACAGACCATATCGCAAGAGTTTTCCAGTTGGCAGGTATCCGGGAAGCCGTGATGACGAACGATCCTCTGGATTCCGAGGAAGCGGCGATGTGGATGTCCGGTGCAAGAGCGGAACCACCCTTTCGAGCGGCATTGCGGCTTGATCGCATCATCAATGAGTGGGACGCGCATTGGAAGGCGCTGGAGTCCCAGGGATACGCCGTTCAGCAGGATTGTGGCGGCGAAACTCTTTCAGAAGTCCGCCGCTTCCTGGCAGCGTGGGTGACACGGATGGAGCCGGCGTATATGGCCGTTTCCTTGCCCGACACCTTTTTCTTTCCGGTCGATGACTCCCGTACGCGTTTGATTCGCGACTCGGTGTTGCCCTCCTGCCGCGAGTTCAATTTGCCTATGGCGCTGATGATTGGCGTTCGACGACAGGTGAACCCGCTTCTGAAGAATGCAGGCGACGCTGTAGGAGAAGCTGACCTGCGTTCCCTCGAAAATCTGTGCCGGGAATTTCCAGACAATCGGTTTCTCGTGAGCGTGCTAAGTCGCGAGAATCAGCACGAACTCTGCGTCTATGCTCGAAAATTTTCGAGCATTCTTCCCTTCGGATGCTGGTGGTTTCTGAATAATCCGTCCCTTGTTGACGAGATCACGCGCATGCGCCTGGAAATGCTGGGAACGAGCTTTATTCCACAACACTCCGATGCTCGCGTGCTCGAACAGGTTATTTACAAGTGGCGCAGCAGCCGGCAGACCATAGCGCCAGTGCTCGCGAATGCCTATCGATTGCTGGTTGAAAGCGGACGCGACATTACACCCGAGGATATTCAGAAGGACGTGACGCGTCTTTTCAGGACGAACTTCGAGCACTTTCTGGAGAATTCGTGAGCGCTGCAGGGGTGCGCGAAAAGAGCCTGCATGCTTGAAATGTCCCGGGTTTCGAAGAAGTTTCCCGGTGTTACTGCTCTGGACTCCGTTGAATTTTCCGTGCGTCCAGGTGAGGTCGTCGCTCTCGTCGGAGAAAACGGCGCGGGGAAATCGACGCTAATGAAGATCCTCGCCGGTATCTATGCGCCGGACGCCGGGGCGATTCGCTTCGATGGAAAACTCGTTTCGATTCACTCACCGCGAGACTCTACCCGCCTCGGGATCGGCACCATTCACCAGGAATTGGAAGTCATCGACACACTCGATGTTGCAGCGAATGTTTTTCTCGGCCGTGAACCGGTTTGGGGGGGGCCGCTGCGCCTCGTAGACCGAAGGAAGATTCATGCGGAAGCCCGCGGGGTTCTGCTTCGTATTGGCCTGGACATTTCACCCGATCGGCTACTTCGAGATCTATCGACGGCGCAAAAGCAACTCGTCGAAATCGCACGCGCCCTATCGCAGGATGTTCGCCTACTGATTATGGACGAGCCCACATCCAGCCTCACTCTGAGCGAAACCGATCGCCTGATTCAGGTCGTGAAAGATTTGCGCTCGAACAGAGTGAGCGTCGTCTACATTTCCCACCGGCTTCAGGAAATTGAACGGTTGGCCGACCGCGTTGTGGTTCTGCGCGATGGCCGGAATGCTGGCGAGTTGCATCGCGGAGACATTAGTCACCCTCGCATGGTGCAGTTGATGGTGGGACGTGAGGTCAAGACTCTCTATGCTGATGCCGCCCCTTCGCGGGGACCCGTCCGCATTGAGCTGAGAAATTTTCGAACGCAGCGATATCCCGCGCATCCCGTTTCGTTGTCGATTCGGGCAGGCGAGATTTTGGGTCTTGCAGGGCTCATTGGTGCAGGTCGATCCGAACTCGCTAAAGCGGTGTTTGGAGTCGATCGACCGCGCAAAGGAGAAATCGTGCTCGATGGCGCGGTCGTCAATATCCATTCTTCGGGAGATGCGATCCAGCGGGGAATTTATCTGATACCGGAAGATCGCCGCAATTCCGGCCTTTTGACCGGCATGTCGGTGCGGGAAAACATTACGCTGCCGAACCTCGAGCAATTCTCTTCAGCGGGTTGGATCAGGCAGGCAGATGAGACGGCGAGCGCACAAGCGTCGTGTGCAGATTTGAAGATCAAGACGCCTTCAGTTGAAACAAGCGCGGGCAGCCTCAGCGGTGGGAACCAGCAGAAAATCGTTCTCGCGAAATGGCTGTCTTTGAAACCGAGAGTCATTCTCTTTGATGAACCCACACGAGGGATCGACGTAGCCGCCAAGGCGGAAATCTACCAGTTGATGCGCCGCCTTGCAGCGGAGGGAGTTGCAATTCTGATGATCAGCAGCGACATGGAAGAGATTCTGGGGAACAGCGATCGGGTTGCTGTCATGCATGAAGGCCGGCTAACCGGCATTCTTCAGCGGCCTGATTGCACCGAGGAGGCCATTATGACTCTGGCGGTGGCGTGATGCGGAAGGAACTGGGCATTCTGACGCTGCTGGCAGTGTTGTGCGTTCTTGTTGCAGCGCTTAATCCGCAGTTTCTCAGTTCCGCCAACATCCAAAATACCAGCCGCCTGATTGGCACCTACGGGATCTTCAGCATCGGCGTCGGTATCGTCATCATCACCGGCGGTATCGACCTTTCGGTGGGTTCGATGTTCGCATTGTTGGGAGTGCTGCTTTCGCTGATGTTGACGCAGTGGCATTGGCCTGCGTTGTTTGCTGTCGCTGTCGTTTTGGCACTTGGGTCACTCCTTGGGGTGATTCATGGACTTCTGATCACACGTATGGGACTGCAGCCGTTTCTCGTGACGTTGTGCGGACTGCTGCTTTATCGCGGCCTTGCACGCTACATTGCCGCCGACGCCGTGCAGGGGTTCGGAGCGGGGACCGGGTTTGAATGGCTCCGTGACCTTGTGACAGGCAGCGCCGGCCGGATTCCAATGCCCTTTGTTCTGCTGGTTGCGGTTGCCGTCATCATGTGGGTAGTCCTGCATCGCTCGGTCTATGGGCGTTATCTGTTTGCGGTGGGTCGAAACGAAGAGGCCGCGCGTTACTCGGGAATCAACTCTCATCGTGTGATCGCCAGTGCTTATGTCATATCCGGTTTTCTTGCCGCGGTTGCCGCGATTCTCCTCGCGTTCTACACGAATTCCGTTTCGCCCTCATCTCACGGAAGTTTCTATGAGCTTTACGCGATCGCGGCGGCGGTTCTTGGAGGGTGTAGCCTTCGCGGCGGCGAAGGTTCGATTATAGGTATTGTGGCGGGCACGGCACTTCTCCAGGTGCTTCGGAACCTTGTCAATCTGCTCGATGTCCCAAGTTCTCTCGACTTCGCCGTAATGGGCGCAGTGATTCTCATTGGTGTAATCGTTGACCAGGTCCTGCGCTCGAAAACCTGACGGGTCTTTGCGGAAATCGCCTGCATTTTAGCGCGTGAAATTAGCGTCTTTTCGGATCCTTCAATGAAAGGGTTCGCATACAATGCTGAAGCGTTGAAAGCGCCGGCGGTTTCATTCTGGAAAATCACTCTACTGGGCATTTCCCTCGCTATGGTGTGGAACTATGCGCCAGTGCTTACCGGCAAAATTCCCTTTCCGTCGATATTTTTCTATTACTCTCCGATATTCGCCCCGGTGGCTCCAGAGAACGTGGATTCACGGGTGCCGAATATCGGCGATGTCGTCACTGGATTTTTTCCGTATCGCGTGCTGGCATCGAGAACATGGCGCGACGGGTTCCCAATCTGGGAGCCGAACCTGCAAGCCGGGAAACCGTTCCTTGCAAATCCACAATCGGCTTTGTTCTATCCTCTGAACGCGTTCTTCTACATATTGCCCGTTTCGATTGCGTGGTGCATAAGCCGTATTCTTCACCCCTTCCTTGCCGCGATGTTTACTGCGCTCTTCCTGCGAAGGCTTGGCGCTTCAGCGACGGGAGGACTGATCGCCGGCCTTGTATTTGCGTTCAGCGGCTTTATGACTGTCTGGCAGGCGCAAGCGATGGCGGATGCAGCAATCTGGCTTCCGCTGATTTGTTACTCGGTGGCGCGGTTGCACGAAGAGCGTTCCGCCGCTTCAGTCGCCGTTGCGGCCATCGCATTTGCAATGCCGGTGCTTGCGGGTCACCCCGAGACAGTCATACATATCACTTTGGTCGGTGTTGCCCTTGCACTGTTCATGGCAGCCTTGCGTCCCTCTATGGAATCACCTCGCCAACCGTTCAGATACCTGGTGCTCTTCGGCCTTGCAGGCCTCCTGGCAATGGGATTGGCGGCCGTACAGCTTTTGGCAACAATGGAATGGATTCCGCACCTCAATCGAGATCTTGATATCGTCTGGCCGTTGGTACCTCTGCGGAACATCATTGGCTTCGTTTCACGAGATATTTTGAGTCCGTCGAACTCTTTCGGGCTTCAGATTCCGGAACAAGCAGCCTACGTCGGCATGATCGCATTTCTCGGTTTCCCGATTGCCTGGCTTCACGCTCAACGACGGTATGTGATTTTTTTTACCGTCTCGATGATCGTGGCGCTATGTGTGGCCTATGGTATCCCGCCGATTTACACTCTGTCCCTCCATGTTCCGATCTTGATGGGTCTCAAAAACAACCGTCTTATCCTCGTTGCTACTTTTGCTATTGCCGTACTCGCGGGACTTGGTGTGTCAGTTCTCCAAAATCTGGAGAAGGAGGAACGTAACCGGCGAATCCGCGCGTCGTTACTCGCGGCGGCGGGCGTCTGCCTTGCCGCGTTCATGATTTACCTTGTACAGATAAACCTGGTTGCGAGGCCCGTCGGTTCTTCGAGATTTCCGAAGGCCTCTTTGATGTTTCTGACTCTCTCGACAATTCCAGTGGCCCTGCGGCTGGGCGGACTCTTGCGGACCAGACAGTTCAATTTTCTTCTGGCGGGTGTTGTGATCGTTGACGTGTGTTCTTTTTCCTACGGGCTCTTGCCCTTCGAGAATCCTCAGTACATTCTTCCCGAAGACAGATTCTTCGCAAGAATTTCTTCGAAGACACCGGAGCCCGTGCGTTTGCTGCAAGTGGGTGAAGTCTATACCGCCAATGCTGAGCTTCTGTACGGCATTCAGTCTTCCGGCGGATATGAGATTCCTTTGAGACGGATCATAGAATTCACCCAGGGCGCCATGAGCGATAGTGCGGGCGGGACCGGCGGTATCGGGCAAGACTCGAAACAAGTGTTTGATGTTACGGACCGTCGAATGGACATGCTCAGCACGAAATATTACGTGGTGAGCAACGGTGACCCACTCTACAAGAAATTTCTGGAGAGTCCGGGTCGCTTTAGATTCCTGTACGAGTTCGGAAAGACGAGCATGTTTGAGAATCTCAGAGCAATGCCCCCGGCTTTCCTCGTTCCTTCAAGCGGTGTCATGGTGATCAGGGATGAAAAGGCCCAGATGGACCTGATCCGAAGTGCAAATTACGATCCTGAACGTACTGTTGTTCTTGAGGAACCGTTCATGTTCGCATTGACTGGAGGTGTTCCCGGAAATGTCCAGTGGATTGAACGGAAGAACGCTTCGTTGCGGCTGAAAGTCGAGAGCGACACAAACAGCGTGCTTGTCCTGAGTCAAATCTACTATCCGGGTTGGAAGGCTTTTGTCGATGGAAAGCAGACCCCAGTGTTTCCGGCCGATTATGCGCTGACTGGGATCGCGGTTGCTCCGGGATCTCATGATGTCATTTTTAAATTCGATCCGCTTAGTTTCAAAATCGGGCTACTCCTTTCCACCGTTACAGTGTTTGTTCTCGGCGCGCTTCTATATCGTCGCCCCAAACACCTTTGGTCTCGCGCCTGATCGTGGCCGTCAATTCAAAGATCGAATGGACGGACACGACGTGGAATCCTGTACGAGGCTGTACGAAGATCAGCCCTGGTTGCACGAATTGCTACGCGGAAACCTTCGCAGAGCGTTTCCGCGGCGTGCCGGGCCACCCCTACGAGCAGGGCTTCGACCTTCGGTTTATTCCGGAAAAGCTCCTCGAGCCATTTCAGTGGCGATCATCGAGGATGGTTTTCGTGAACTCGATGAGCGATCTTTTTCACGAAGACGTCCCGGATGACTACATTTGCCGAGTTGCAGAGGTTATGGATCAGGCTGACTGGCATACCTATCAGGTACTCACAAAGCGAGCCGAGCGGATGGCGTACCTGTTGAAAACTAAATTGCATTTCGTCGCGGAGCGTTCTCACATCTGGTGGGGTGTGAGCGTCGAGAATCGACAATATGGTCTGCCACGAGTTCGGCATCTTCAAACTGCTCCGGCCCGTGTGCGATTTTTATCGGTAGAGCCGCTTCTGGAGAGCCTTGGTTCGATCGACCTTCACGGGATCGATTGGGTGATTGTTGGTGGTGAAAGCGGCAGAAGGGCCCGCCCAATGAAGACAGAGTGGGTACTCGAATTACGCGACCATTGTCGGCGAGAAGGGGTGGCGTTCTTTTTCAAGCAGTGGGGTGGCGTGAACAAAGCGAAGGCTGGCAGAACGCTCCAGGGGCAGACTTACGATGAATTTCCGGCATCTTCGGTGAAAGCCGTGCCGGATGCTGCAACGCGTGGGGCTCTGAAGGAACGATTTGCGTTGCTGCCTACTCCGTGGTCATCGTCATTGCTTCATTCACGCTGATTCGCTTCGGCGCGTCCGGATCCGAGCCTGAATAGCTTGCGACAATCCGGAACCCGGTGTCGCTGGTTTCTACGGAGTAGTTAAAGTTGTCGCGTCGTGGGACCTCAATGTCCCCTCCGGTTCGAAGCTCATCAAGAGAAGCGTATCGGGCATTCGTCGCCCAATAACGGCGTTCTGCGTTAGCGATGGCCATCAGGTCGTTGCGCACCGCCACCACATCGACTGTCGTTTCAGGATTGCTGCCAATCGCGGTGACCGACTGAGTCTGACGCGTATACAAATAGCCACCGATTCCGACGACGATGACGACGGAAATGAGCCCAAAAGTGCGTGTCATGATCTGAGTCTAAGGTAGTGTCATCGTCCTGCAAGGGCATTTACGGGAGTAGTTGTCAGACCTTACGGCCAAACATGGCGTACTGCCCGCCCAAAGGAATCGACTTGGCCATGTTCTCCGTAAACGAAAGGAAGCGGAACAAGCGTTCCGGCAGCAGGAGGAAGTATTGAGTGCCGATAGTCGGCGCTTTTGCGGCCGCAAGAAGTCTGCGCGTCTGTGGTGGAGAGAGCAACTCAGCGTCTGCGTCGATGGGTGTCCGGGAGACGATGATTCGGGTGACGGGGTTCCACGGATTGTGTTCGATGACACACACCAGACCTCCGCGGCGGAGAACTCGACAGATCTCCGAGGTCAGGCGAGGTCGGTCTCCTTGCTGAACATGGTGATAGACACATACCGCCGTAACGAGATCGAAACTGCCGTCGGAGAATGGCAGCGAAACGACATCGGGCTGAGGATATACATCAAGCCCTGAACACGCTGCCAGCATGCCCGTGGAAGGATCGCAGCCTGCGACACTTGCGAAAGAAGACTGCCCCATCCGAAGCAAATCGCCTTGCCCGCAACCCACGTCAAGCCATCGGAGCGAACGAGGCGCATAGCCATGCGACGTCAGGAACTTCAGAAGGACGTCGAGTTTGCGTTCGGCAAAAAAGCTTCTTTCTCCGGCAAATCCCTCTCGAATCGGATCCCGCAGCAGAGCGTCGTAATCCTGGGCATAGCGATCGAACTCAGCCGGCCCGGGGCGCTTCATGGTTAATCCTCTCCGACTCCGGTGTTGGCGGCAGAACGACGCCTTTCGCGGTCTGCGATTCGACGCGGCAATTGGCAACGTTGGAAATCACGTAGAGGGGCCGCCCTTTCGACTCCTCGTAGATGCGAGCCACATACTCTCCAAGCAAGCCGATGGCTACCAGCGTTGACCCGGAAAAGACAATGTTCAGGCAAACAAGCGACGTCCAACCGGGAATAGTCGCTTTCAATACCACGTTAGCAAACACGACGTAAAAAGCGATGGCGATGCCTAAAGCTGCGACTAATAATCCTGCAATCACACTCAGGCGCAGCGGCAGCGCTGAAAACGATGAGATTGCGGTCCATGCAAACCGCAGCATTTTCCATGTGGAGTATTTCGTGGTTCCTGCGCTTCTTGGACTCCGATGATAGGGAAGGATCACTTCCCTCAGGCCCAGCCACGCGACCATTCCGCGCATAAATCTGTGCTGTTCGCGAAGTTGCCGTATGGCGACGATTGCCCGCCGGCTGAACATGCGAAAGTCCCCGACCTCAGGCTGCAATCGTTCGTCCACAAGCTTCCGGAACATCCAGTAGAACATCGTCGCGGTCATGCGTTTGAATGTGGTTTCGCCATCCCGGGTTTGACGCTGCCCGGAGACCACGTCGTAACCGCGCGAGAGCAGCGTGAGCATTTCAGGAAGCAATTCAGGAGGATCCTGAAGGTCGGCGTCCATCACGACTACAGCCTCACCGCTGGCATGATCCAGCCCGGCGGTGATAGCCGCCTGATGTCCGAAATTCCTGCTGAAAGAAAGCACCTTGAGGCACTTGTCCTCAGTCGCAGCTGCCTTAAGAATCGACGCTGTACTGTCAGAGCTCCCGTCATCAACGATAACCAACTCGTAGGAAATGGCTGTAGCGGCCATCACACGCTGCAGAGTCGAAAGCAAGCGAGGAAGGACCTCAGCTTCGTTGTAAACCGGGATCACGATTGAGAGTTGCATGACTGGCCGCTATTTTCGCACAACCCGGACCGACAGCACGACAATACCTCCGAGGAGGAGAACACTGCCCGCCGAGATCCATGCGCCCAACCGGAAAGATAGGGGGTCGAAGACAAATTGAACGTCGTAATTGCCCGCTGGGACCGCAATACCGGTCAAGGCGAGGTCCGCCGGAAAGACCGGCAAAGAAGCCCCATTCCCGAGAGCTTTCCATCCGCGAAAAAAAGCCTGACTTACGACCAGAATTCCGGGCGTTGATGCTTCAACGTGAAAACGATATCCATTAATGTCACCATCAACTATTTTCACATCGCCCCTGAACTCCGCACCATCGGAGCGCGCTCCGTCCACACCATTTCCAGAGGGTTCCTCCAGAATCACGGTACGTTTCGCATCGAAGGACGGGTCCTTGAGCATCGTCAACTGTTCTTCAGGATTGCGAACAATCCGGACACCCGATTCCGGTACGACAAACGCACGGGGCAATACAGTTTTGTTTTCGAAAACGGCCACTTCCCCGCGATTGAAGACTTCAGTGAACCGTTGGGAACTTTCTTTGAATGCCGGGTATTCCGCAGACCTCATGTCGGTCACCACATATCGCACATTGAGCATGTCAATCCGGCGGTCATTGGCCTGGACCAATTTGTCGCCGAGGATGCTGACATAGGGCATCAGGCCCTGGTCGAAGTCCTGAACGAAACGACGAAGCCGCGACAGAACGCTCACTTCATATCCCGACAGCGATTCCAGGCCATAGGATATTCCGGAATTTGAGCTGTAAACCCCACCTCCTGACTCCGCAAACCGAAAAGTCTGGGGTCCGCCCTGTTGTCGGAGGAAATCGAAAACGGGCGCCGGCGGAAAAATATCGGCGAAACGCGTGAACCCGGTATAGCCGTACGCAAATGTGAGAAGATCGAAGGCAAGCACCCCGGGCGCCACCGCTGAGAACCATTTTGCCCGTTCTCCTCGCGCCAGTTTCCATGCAACGATGACGAGACCTGCCAACAACAACGTCCGCGAGAACGACGGGCGCCTCATCGTTTCAACCCTCACCTCGGTAACGCGTCGCAATTCGTAGACACCATAAAATGATGCGGCGAATGCCAGGGCTAGAAATACCCAGGCCATCCGAAATTTAACCTTGCCGAGAGTGGCATGTTTTTCCTGCAATAGCGAAGTTCCAAGCCCCGCCAGAGCTGCCAACGCAAAGTCCACCAGCAGAATCAGGCGTTCATTCTTAAGCGTCTCTACTATCGGGATGTGAGTAAGGATCCAGCGAATGGGCTCAACGCCAAACGTCGCTGAAACACCAAATGCCGCCAGGACCACAAGTCCATTGACGTAGAGTCTGGCTGGATGGAGGAGGCCGATTGCGGCCAGAAGCAACGTCAACATTCCGACGTATCCCACGGCGTTGGGAACAAAGATTCCGGCAGAATTCGGTCCTCGCAGGATATCCCTTGAGAAAAGACTTAAAGCCTGACGCCATTCAAAGGTAGGCCAGCTGAAGTGCAAATCCCTGCCAGAATTCTGAACCCACTCCAAAGTCGGCAGAATCTGCACAGAGGTAAGTCCGAGTGCGAGTATTCCGGCCAGTGCAAATGTCAGAAGAAAATTGAGGTCGAACCGGCGCTTTGAATTCTGGGGGTAGGCCCATAGCAATAAAGCCAAAACACAGCCGCTAGCGACGAGATGGATTGCGGTTTCAGGATGTCCTGCAAGAATCGGCATCGCAAAGGCAAAAGCAGCAAGCGCAAGCGATACGCCCGATTTGTCTCTATGAAGCCGAATTACGGAATAACAGATGAGAGGCAGCCAGATAACCGAGTCGCCCATCACGGCGCCCTGCCACGCTACCTGAAAGCCGCCAAGCGCGAATGCGAGGCCCGAGATTATCGCTCCAAGCTTCGATGCGCCGAGAGTTCGAACCAGCAATGTCATGAACATCGCGGCGAGCCACATTCGAATTATCAGAGAGATTGACCACGCGATTGGAGTCGGCAACGCGTAGTACAAAACGTGGAGCGGATAGAACAATGCGCTCTGCGGCTCAGCTTGAAACGGAACGCCGGACATGATGTAAGGATTCCACAGAGGGAACGTTCCACTTTGAACTTCGCGAGCCGAAAACGCGTTGACCGGGTAGAAATAATCGATGAGGTCGCCGATGTCGCCAACGGGGGTCCGCGGCTGGCCGGGCTGGAATTCACTCCAGGCGGGGAATTGTGTCACCAGCATGCCGGGCAATGGAGCCTGTCCCTGAAACACTGGAAAATAGTTGATCAAAACAACAACGGCGAAGAACAGGGCAGCGCTTTGCCAGAAGAACCTCTCCGATCTGATGTCCAGAGCCCACACGGGTTTTGTCATTCGGAAAGGGGAAGGGATTTGGTGACCGGCATGGCGGCGTTCATCATAACTCATAATGGCGTCGTTTCCCGCCATCCCGCATGTGATATCCCTTCTTTCTTTGTAACGATAGGAGTTGATATTGTTTCGCCGGTGAATCGACGTGAAGATTAAGGATATTCGCGCCACGACTGTTACGGTTCCGCTTGAGGCCCCGTTGCGACATGCGAACGGAGTCCACTGGGGACGCTTCGTTCGCACCATCGTTGAGGTTGAAACCGACAACGGAATCATCGGTCTTGGTGAGATGGGCGGAGGCGGAGAATCCGCGGAGGCTATGTTCCGCGCGATGAAATCCTATCTAGTCGGTCACGATCCCGTGCGCCTCGAAGAAATGCGGTTCCTGATTGCGAACCCTACGGCATCTCTTTACAACAACCGAACCCAGGTACTTGCTGCTTTGGAATTCGCCTGCCTGGATATTCTCGGGCAGGCGTGGGGCGTACCTATTTCAGACATCCTGGGTGGCCCTGTGCGTGATCGGGTGAAATTCGCGTCGTATTGCTTCTTTCGTTATCCCAATCCGAAAGACGGATCAGGAGAAGCGCGTACGGCCGAACAGATGGTTCGTCATGCACGGGAATTGAAAGGAAAGTACGGGTTCACGACGCACAAAGTAAAAGGAGGCGTCTTTCATCCCGAATACGAGCTCGAAGTTTACCGCGCCCTTGGCGAAGCGTTTCCGCAGGACTCGCTTCGGTTTGATCCGAACGGAGTGTGGTCTACAGAGCAGGCGATACGGTTCGGGCAGGCGATCCACGGGCTGAAGAACGACTACCTCGAAGATCCGGTTTTCGGGTTGAATGGAATGCGGCGTACACGCGAAATGGTGAGGATTCCCCTCGCAACAAATACTGTCGTCGTGAATTTTGAGCAGCTTGCCGCGAATGCGCTCAATACCGCCGTCGACGTAATTCTGCTGGATACGACGTTTTGGGGTGGCATTCGTAGTTGCGTCAAGGCCGCCGGTATTTGTGAGACGTTTCAACTCGGCATCGCCGTGCATTCGTCGGGAGAACTGGGAATTCAACTGGCGACGATGCTTCACCTCGGAGCGGTCCTGCCGAACCTGAGCTTCGCGGCAGACGCCCATTATCACCATCTCGTCGATGACATCATCGAAGGGGGATTGATGAAATATGAAAATGGCGCCATCAAGGTTCCAACCGCACCGGGACTTGGTGTGAAGCTCAACCGCGACAAGCTGCGCCAATACGCCGACCTTTATAGAAAACTGGGTGGGTATCCGTACGATCAGGATCCGGCACGTCCCGGCTGGACGCCGCTGATACCTAACGATCGCTGGGCCGATCCGAACGATGCACGCACGGTCCCGATACCTCACTGATATGAATAACCTCCTCGATATTCGTGATCGCGTGATCGTGGCGCTCGGCAGCACGTCTGGCCTTGGGCGCGCGATTGCGATCGGATTGGCGGAGCATGGCGCCATTGTCGTTCCGTCCGGACGCCGCGAGGAAGAACTCTCTGCTCTATGTCAACAGATCGATACAACCGGACAGCGGACGCTCTGCCGCACCACAGATGTTCGAAATCGCGAATCCATCGACAGGCTTCGGGATGCGGTTCTGGAGAAGTTCGGCCGCATCGATGTTCTCGTCAATGCGGCAGGAGTCACATTCAAGGAACCCACCGTGAATGTGTCCGAGGAACAATGGGCCGCGCTGATGGATACAGATCTCACCGGCGTTCTCAGAGCCTGCCAGTCGTTCTATGAGCCCCTGAAGAACGGCAGTCGCGGAAGAATTATCAACATCGCGTCGTTGGGTTCGTTCCTGGCTTTCTTTCAGGTTGCGGCTTATGCAGCGGCAAAGACAGCGGTGCTCTCACTCACGAAAAGTCTCGCCTGTGAATGGGCCAGGGACGGCATTTGCGTCAACGCGATCGTACCGGGTGTGTTTCCCACGGAACTCAATAAGAAGCTGATCATGGGGACTGCTCGCGGGAACGAAATGCTCATGCGCACCCCCATGGGACGCTTTGGAAAACCTGAGGAACTCGTCGGCGCTGCTCTCCTGCTTGCATCGGATGGCGCGAGTTTCATCACAGGGCAGACCATCGCCGTGGACGGCGGGTATCTCGCTTCGGGAGTGAATCAGTGAATTCGGAGGAGCTATGAGAAGGGTATTGTGTTTGATTTTGTTGCTTCTCCTTCCTTCCGTACTTCATGCGGAGAGCGGCTACGATGCATGGTTGCGTTACGCCCCGCTCGACGACGTCTCAGCACGTCGCTATAGGGATGCGGTTCCTCCGGTCGTTATTGTTCTGGGTGCTGAAACTCCGATTCAGAGCGCAAGGGATGAGCTGGTTCGCGGCATTAAAGGAATGCTGAATCGGACTCCGCGAGTGGAATCTCGCGTTTCGGGCGACGCCGCAATCGTCATTGGAACAGTTACTCAGATTCGACAAGCCGCGCCGCAGCTGGCGCCGGCAGGAAGTATTGAGACCGACGGGTTCTCGCTCAGAACTGTCCGCGCTAACGGCGCCCGCTTCGTGGTGATCGCAGCACAGAATGACCTTGGAGTTCTTTACGGTACATTCGCTTTCCTCCGCAAAATTGCCGTAGGCGAATCTATCGCGGACCTCGATCAGAAAGAAACTCCCTATTCTCCGATTCGCTGGATCAACCACTGGGACAACCTCGACGGTTCGATCGAACGCGGATATGGCGGACGGTCGATCTTCTGGGAAAACGGGCGAGCGCGGCAGGATCTCAGCCGCGTCACCGATTATGGCCGCTTGCTTGCATCGTTGGGTATCAATGGATGTTCAATCAACAACGTCAACGCAGATCCCCGTGTGCTTTCCCCGGAGTTTCTGCCTCAGATCGCTCGCGTTGCTGAAGCCTTGCGGCCCTGGGGTGTGAAGGTTTTGATCTCGGTGGATTTCGGTAGTCCTCGGACAATTGGCGGGCTAACGACATTCGATCCGCTCGATCCGTCCGTGATTGCGTTCTGGAAGAACAAGGCCGACGAAATCTATCGCGCCGTTCCCGACCTCGGTGGTTTCGTTTTAAAGGCGGATTCCGAAGGACGAATCGGCCCATCTGCAGTCGGCCGTACCCACGCTGACGCAGCGAACGTGATTGCCCGCGCTTTGAAACCGCACGGCGGCCTCTTTTTCTATCGCGGTTTCGTTTATGACAATCGAATGGACTGGCGCAATCTCAAGAACGATCGGGCGCGCGCCGCCTATGACAACTTCAAAGATCTCGACGGCAAGTTCGATGACAATGTCTTCATCCAGATTAAGAATGGTCCTATCGATTTTCAGGTGCGTGAACCCGCGTCTCCGCTATTCGGGACTCTCGAAAAAACAAACCAGATAATCGAACTGCAGATAACGCAGGAATACATGGGACAGGCCAGGCACACGGTGTTTCTTGTCCCGATGTGGAAAGAAGTTCTCGATTTTGACATGAAGGCACGGCCCGGTGTTTCAACGCCGGTGAAGGCGCTCGTGACCGGAAAAACGTTCAATCGATCGTCCGGCGGTTTCGTCGGTGTATCGAACGTGGGCCTCGAAGAGAGCTGGTATGGCAATCAACTGTCCCAGGCGAACCTTTATGGGTTTGGTCGGCTGGCCTGGAATCCGGATTTGAGTTCGAAGCAAATTGTGGAGGAGTGGACGCGTCTCACGTTCGGCAACGATCCCAAGGTCGTCGAAACAATCGCGAACGTTCAGCTCACATCATGGCGCACGTACGAGAACTACACCGGACCGCTGGGGCTGCAGACACTGACGGATATCGTGGGGAATCATTTCGGAGTCGCTGTTGAGGCGTCGGAACGCAACGGTTGGGGACAGTGGCATCGTGCCGATGAACAGGGCGTGGGAATGGATCGCAGCGCCGCGACCGGCACCGGTTTCGCCGGGCAATATCGGCCGGAAGTGGCAAAGATTTATGAAACTGTCGAAAACACTCCGGATGATCTCCTGCTGTTTATGCATCACGTTCCTTACACACAGAAGTTGAAGTCCGGGAAAACGGTCATTCAATACATCTACGACTCGCATTATGAGGGAGCGGAGAGTGTCGAGAAGTACGTCAATGACTGGAAGTCGCTCAGGGGCCGCGTCGACGATCGGCGCTATGAAGAAGTGCTTGCACAACTGAAGTATCAGGCCGGACAGGCGATTGTATGGCGCGATGCAGTCAACGGATGGTTCTACAAAGCCTCGAAGATTCCCGATGCGCGAGGCCGCGTTGGGAATTACCCGGGACGTTTTGAGGCCGAGGCAGCGTCGCTTACCGGGTATCGGGTTCTGTCGGTTACGCCCTTCGAAGCCGCATCGGGTGAAAAGGCGGTGGAATGTCCGGCCGGAAATACATGCACCGCGGCGTTCAAGTTCAATGGCCAGGCCGGCTGGTACGACATCACAGTGCGTTACTTTGACGTGAACAATGGCATCGCGCGCTATCGCGTCCGCGTTTCGGGCCAGATGGTCGATGAATGGACCGGTGCGGACCGCGTGCCCAGCCGGCGCGTGGATAGTGGTTCTTCAGCGCGCCGAATTGTCGAGGGCCTCGCGCTACGTCCTGGAGACGAGATTCAGATTGAGGGCATTCCAAACGAGGGTGAGACCGCTGCACTCGATTACATTGAGATTCATCCTGCCGTGAACTGAGCTCTTGAAACGGGTTCCGTAAGAAGGCGCAGACTGGAAGATTCCTTATCCCCCCGAAATTGAGATTGGACGAGTCCGGGGATCTCAAAACCGAAATTACAAGATCTTAAACTGGACTTGCAAACCACAGGATCAAGCCGTCCAATCCAAGATGTTGTAATTTTGGTTTTGAGATCCCCGGACTCGTCCAATCTTCAATTTCTGCCCGGATGAGGGATCTCTCAGTCTGCAATTACCGTTGCACCTTGCCCGTGCCGCCATCCTTCAAAAGGCTGTGCACTTCTTCGAGAGTGGACCGACTGAAGTCTCCGGGGATCGAGTGCTTGAGCACAGCGATTGCGGATGCGAATTCCAATGCTTCCTGCAAGGTCGGAAGCTTCATCAGGCCATAGATTAATCCGGCATCAAACGCGTCGCCGCCTCCGACCCGCTCGACGATGTGAGTAATTTCGTAGTGGCGGCTCTCCAGGAACTTTTTTCCATCGTCCAGACATGCAGACCATCCATTGTGTGAAGCGCTGCGGGACTCGCGGCGCGTGAGCACGACGGTCTTCAGATTGGGATAAGTCTTCAGCGATTTCCGAGTTAAGGCTTTGAAGTCTCCGTTCGCAGCGACTCCCAGGACAACATCCATCGTTTCTCGATTCCCAACGACGATATCTGTGTACTTCATCAGGACGGGCATGACGTCTCTCGCATCCGAGCCCCATTTCCAAAGATTCTTCCGATGATTCAGGTCGCAGGAAACCATCAACCCTGACTTCTTCGCCCTGCGCATCCCATCCAGCGTTAGGTCGGCTGCAGAGGCACTGATGGCCGGAGTGATTTCGGACACATGGAACCATCCCGCATCCTGAAATATCGGTTCCCAATGGACATCTCCAGGCTTTGCCAATGCCATGGCGCTGCCTTCGCGATCGTAGAGGATCCGCGGAGGTCGTTGGTTCGCGCCAGATTCCAAATAGTAGAGGCCGAATCGCCCACTGCTGCGGACGATGTCGGAAGTGCCGACTCCGTGGTGACGCAATTCTCCAATGCACATGTCTGAGAGTGGATTTTGATCGGGCAGTACCGTGACATGCGACGCGGACACCCCAAGAAACGAGAGACCGATCGCCACATTGGCTTCACTCCCGCCGAACGTGGCAACGAGTCGAGGCGTTTGCAGCAGGCGCTCAGTTCCCGGGGCGGCGAGGCGCAGCATCAACTCCCCGAACGTTACAACTTTCTTTGCCGAGTTCACGCGCGAGCCTTTCGGATTTTCGTGAGAAATTGCTTTGCGGTCTCCGTAATGACTTTCGAATCACTGGCGGTCTTGTATCCCGTCAGGTGGCCGCTGACACCCACGGCAATACATCCTGCCTTGATCCAGTCCGTCGCATTATCAAGACTGACACCGCCGGTAGGCATGAGTTGGGCTTGCGGCAAGGGGCTGCGCACCGCCTTTACAAATCCGGGTCCAAGTCCTTCGCTCGGGAAAATCTTTATGATTTCCGCGCCAAGTTCCATGGCTTCGATAATTTCTTTTACGGTTCCCGTGCCGGGCATATAGGGAATTTGATATCGGTTGCACAGCCGCGCCGTTTCAGGATTGATTGCCGGGCTCACGACGAATTGCGCTCCCGCGAGAATTGCAATGCGCGCCGTTTCGGGATCGAGAACGGTCCCGGCGCCGACAATCATCTCGCCCGCATACTCCTTCGAGAGGGCCTCGATAATCTTCGCAGCTTCCGGAACTGTGAATGTGATTTCAAGAACGGCCACGCCTCCTTTGGCGCAAGCCTCAGCGATGCGCGCCGCGTGAGCGGCAACATCGGCGCGGATAATGGCGATCAGACCCGTATCGATAATGCGATTAAGAACATCAAGCCTGCGAATAGACATGGGTCGGAATTATCGCTTGTTCGTCGAAGTCGACTGAACTATTTTACTGGCCATGCAGGCAGTACCTCCGAATCAGCAGCAGGCGCTTGTCGAGCGCCTCACGAAGATGTGTGGCGGCGCGTATAGTCCGGAAGTTCGGCGAAAGCATTTCATTTCCGGGCCGCAATGGGCGGCTGCGTACCAGGGCCAGGCGCTGTTCTTTGCGCCGACCCGAAAGCCCATCACGTTCGAGGATGTGATCCGGGAGTTCGGAAAAATCGGCATTGGTTATTGGACAACACACGACAGCGACGTCATTCCGTCAGATCAGCTGGGCACTGATCGACAAAAAGAAATCGTCGGGCGAATTCAGGAAACCCTGAAAACGCACGGCGTGAAATGCTCGATGGTGACGACGGAGACGTTTTTTCATGAAGTCTTTGCGGCGGGTCCTGCTGCGGAATCGCCTGAGATCCGCGAATACACGAAGTTTCGTGTGACCAACACCGTCGATATTGGTCACGATCTTGGCGCTTCCTATGCAGTTTATTGGCCAGGTTCTCTGGGGTATTTGACGCAGGGCGCAGTCGAAGAAACCGAGACGCTGCGCTGGTATGCCGAGTCGTTGAACGCGGCTTGCGATCGGGACATAGAAGTTGCGAGCAGAAAGAACCGTCCGACGTTGAAACATTGTCTCGAGGCGAAGCCTTTCGAGCCCCAGGCCGAGATCCTGCTCCCGACCAGCGATGCAATGCTTGCATTTATCGCATCGGGCCTGCTAACGCATCCGGAAATGGTGGGGCTGAATCCAGAGTTTCTTCACGAATTGATGTGGGGCGGCGCGCCACGCGCTGCTCTGGCGCGCGCACTCGTTGCGGGAAAGCTCTGGCATTTCGACATCAATGATGGGTATCGCCTTAAGCACGATGTGGACATCGGCGTCGGAATGGTGAACCCGCTCGATTGGCTGAACACGCTGATGCTGCTCCGCGCCCACGGTTTTAAGGGACCGTTCAATCTCGACTTCAAGCCGCACAGGACGACCAGCAACTGGGGCGTGTTCAGTGTGAGTTTCCCCACGGCGGTCGATCGCTTCATTACCTTGTGGGAGATTGCCGGCGATGCGATGGAAGATCCTGTGCTTCGCGAGGCCACGGATGCATTGAAAGCGGGTTCAGGGATCAAGGCCGGAACGGATGGCCGCGCGATTCATGAGGCCAATAAGGAATTGCTCACGCTGCACGAGCTGATTGCCCACCGACTGGTTCAGTTGTTGCTCGGACTGCATCGGGGGCGAACGTTTTCGGTGTAGGGAATTTGAGTTACCCTCCTTGCACCGCTCCGCGGTGCATCGAAAGGTTCTTCTGTAGTGTTTTGGCTTGGGATTGATGTTGGAACCGGAGGAACGCGTGCTCTTCTCGTCGACGACAAAGGAAGAGTCCGGCACGCGTTCACAGCTCCGCATGACGACATGCGGATGGAGCGTCCCCTCTGGGCGGAACAGCGCCCTGAAAACTGGTGGGACGCCGCGCAATTGGCCATTCGCGGGGTCCTTGCGGCTTGCGGCGTTTCAGGAAATTCAATTCGCGGCATCGGGCTTTCGGGGCAGATGCACGGATTGGTGCTTCTCGATAGCAGCAATCGCGTTATCCGTCCCGCACTGATCTGGTGCGATCAGCGCAGCCAGGCGCAGGTTGATTCCATCAATGCGTCTGTGGGCCGGGCAACGGTCCTGAACTGCATCGCCAATCCTGTCCTGACAGGTTTCACACTGCCTAAACTGCTTTGGGTTCGCGATAACGAGCCTGGAGAGTTTAATCGTGTACGAAAGATCCTTCTTCCGAAGGATTATGTCCGTTTCAAACTCACAGGTGAGTACGCCAGTGACGTATCAGACGCATCCGGCACGGCTCTCTTCGATGTCATAAGGCGACGATGGTCGAACGAACTCGTGCAACGTCTTGGATTGGACGCGGAAATTCTGCCCCGCGTTCTGGAATCCCAGGAAATCAGTGGCGGCGTTTCACGCGCTGCCGCGGCGATGACGGGGCTGGCGGAGGGTACACCTGTAGTCGCCGGCGCGGGAGATCAGGCGGCGAGCGCAGTCGGCAATGGGATCGTGGAGCCCGGACGTGTTTCTTGCACAATTGGAACTTCCGGCGTGGTTTTCGCGCATACCGTATCGCCCGCCTACGACTCTGCAGGCCGTGTTCACACCTTCTGTCATGCGGTCAAAAAGGAATGGCATGTAATGGGTGTCACTCAGGGAGCGGGCTTGAGCCTGCAATGGTTTCGAAAAAATCTGGCGCCCGGCGTTGAATACGATGTGCTGACTGCTGAAGCTGCCAATGCTCCGGCTGGATCCCAGGGGCTTTACTGGTTGCCGTACTTGATGGGCGAGCGAACCCCGCACCTCGATGCCTCAGCGCGAGGCGGCTGGGTTGGCCTTACAGCGAAACACACAAGGGCAGACCTGATTCGCTCGATACTTGAAGGTGTCGCTTACAGTCAGAAGGATTGTCTCGATATCATCGAAAGTATGGGAGTGGAGGTTGATTCGATTCGGCTTTCCGGGGGCGGCGCGCGCAGCCAATTCTGGCGTCAAATGTTTGCGGACGTCTTCGGCAAACGCGTCGCCACGCTCGAGACTGAGGAAGGATCGGCCTATGGCGCCGCTTTGCTTGCAATGGTGGGAACAGGTCAGTATGTGTCCATTCTCGATCTCTGCAATGCTGTTATTCGTGAAACGGCGTCGCTGGAGCCTCACGCCGCGGCTGCTGATATGTATGCCAGAGGACACAAGGTCTATCGGGCTCTCTATCCTGCTCTCAAAGTGATACAGTAGGCGCCATTTCCCAGGGAGGTCTATGTTCGAGCGATATAGTCAGGTGGCTCGGAGTGTGGTCTTTTTCGCCCGCTTTGTAGCAAGCCAGGGTGGGAGCCCCGCTATTGAGTCCGAACATCTGCTGCTGGGTCTAATTCGTGAAGCGGCGCCGGTGCTGTTGCACCTTACGCCTTCGTTATCCATCGAAGGCCTTCGCGGCAAGATTCCAAGGAAGATCATTGTTGAAAACCCGTCTATGCGAATTCACATGCCGCTATCCACGGAGTGCAAGCGAATCCTGAGTTATTCCGCGGAGGAAGCCAATGACATGGATCACGCCTACATCGGTCCGGAGCACCTTCTGCTGGCGGTTCTTCGAGAGAACACGTCGGTTGCTGCGCGTTTGCTCGCCGAGATGGGCGTTCAACTGGAAAGAGTGCGGCAGCAACTGATTTTGGAGACGCCTCGAAGTACCGAGGGCACCCCGGCCCCCGAAACTACTAAGGTCGCGCGCGACACCGTTCATGCGCTCATAGACAGGCTGCCTGAGCCAACGTTGGCTTATATCAAGGAAGTGATTGATCGAATACTGGCCCGGTCCAGCAGAGAACGTATCCGCGATGATGAGACCACAGTGGTCAAGGGATCATTCTCAAATCGTACGAAGAGTGCCGAACAGCCCCCGGAACCTGGCCGTGTCAGCAAATTAGAAGGGCGCTGAAATCGGGGCCAGGCACGTTCCCTATTTTCGTTTAAGAAAGGATCGGGAGCTTTGTGATTGATGAACTGTGAACTGATATTTGAGAAGTTCAGAGGCTTCCGTCGCGTGCCTTTCATCTCACAAATATCAATTCATAGTTCATCAATCACAAAGCTCCCGATCCTTTCTTAAACGAAAGTAGGGAAAGCGTGCCTGGCCCCGATTGTTTTGAACCGATTCTGCGTTTGTACCCTCTTTGAATTTGAAGGAGGGATATCCTTTTACGCATGAAGTGCCTCGCCGTAGTACTTCTTCTGCTTAGGCTTCAGGGTCTGCCGCCGCTGGTAGGGCCACTGATTCCCGAATCTGGTGGTGTTGTCACAGGAGTGGTTCGTCGCGCGGATTCAGGGGCGCCGATTCCCGAGGCTCAGGTTGCTGTCGTCGGTGGAACGGAATCCATTGATCGTGCTATGACGCGGGCGACGCTCACGGATGTTAATGGACGATTCACGATCAAGAACCTCGCGCCAGGGCCTTATACAGTTTTCGTGCAGGCGGAAGGCTATTTCGGAGCGACCGCGGAAGCCGATGCAGCCGCGCGTACGAGCAAAAGCTTCCGTGTCAGCGACGCAGAGCAGGCTGACGTCGGCGTTCTAAAGTTGGTTGCAGGGGCAGTCATCAGTGGCCGCATTTCGGACCTGGATGGACAACCTGTTACTGGAGCCACCGTTGAGGCGCTGAAAGGGTCCTACGTTCGAGATCGCCTGGCCTTCACCCCGGTGAAATCCATCAAGACAGACGATCTCGGAGACTACCGGATGTTCTGGCTACCCCCTGGCGCCTACTACATTCGTGCGGCCTATCGTTCACGCGCCGAGGGCAGTTCCGGACGCTATGCGCGTGTATTTTTCCCCCGCATTATGGAAGAGGATGCTGCGCCGCCGGTTCTGGTGAGGAGCGGCGCCGAGATGTCGGGCGTGGATGTCCGTGTTCCCGTTGATCCAGTTACGGGCGTTACGATCTCCGGTCAAGTTCGTGGTGGATCGGATGACGACCTGCGGGTGACTTCTGTTCATGTCGTACCGCGGGACCGACGGGTTCTGCTTGTCGGTGATGATGTCGACCTGTTTGAGAATCATGCTGCCGATATGTCCCGCGGACAGTTCGAAATCAGAAATGTCCCGCCCGGCGAATACAACTTGTATCCCCAGGTGCGCGATCGCGAACAGTCCCGAACGGTTCCGATCCCCGTCGATGTCGACAAGCGCGACCTGGAGAACATTTCCGCGACACTTGAACCGACCTTCGACCTCACGGGGCGTGTGACGCTGGATGGTGATGCCAATGGCCGCGAAGTTCTGAAGGACTCGCTGCAGTTGGTAGCGCTGGAATGGATGCCAGGCATTGGTCCTTTCCCGGTCAACCTGAGTGATGCAGGCGAATTCACGGCGTTTCAACTACCGGCCGGCAAGTACGAGCTTCGATTGGTTTCACCATTCAAGTCTCCCGACACCTACATTTCGGATTTGAAGAGGGGTGAGACAAGTGTGTTCGACTCTGGACTGACGATCGGAGGCAAGATTACAGAACCGCTGGACGTGATGCTGAAATCCAAAGGCGGGAGCATCTCGGGTACTGTCTCCGACATCACGCGATTGCATCCTTTCCCGTACGCTACGGTCGTTCTTATGCCGGAAAAGACACGGCGCCAGAACCTCGCGCTCTACAAACAGACACTGTCTGCAGAAAACGGAAGCTTTACCTTTACCGGAATTCTCCCCGGAGATTACAAGCTTTTCGCATGGGGATCCCTGACGCCTGGCGCCTGGCAGAACGCCATTTTTCGTCAGAGATTTGAGGACCGTGGTGTGGAGGTGACGGTTCTCGAACGCATCGAGAAACGCGTTGATTTGGGCGTCATTCCGTAAAATACTCGCCTGAAAAATTCGTTGATGTCCTAACCCCTGCTAACAAGAGATTGTTCTCCGGTGTTTCGTCTTCGAAGGAGCGAAACGTTGATAGCCATTGCAACACAAACACGGGCAGTACGGTTCGCGACGTGGTAAAGGGGACGGATGGTGCGGGAATTCCCGATGTCTCTGTAGCCCTCTGCCCAAACTTGACGGAGGTGAAGTCGACTGTTGCCCGCACCGGCACAACAGGACCCTTCGGTTCGCGGCCCCTTCGACGTCACCGGCGGTGTGGACGGACCGATTGTCAAAAACAAGACATTCTTCTTTGGAATATGGGACAACTGTGTGCTTTCAACAGTCGTGACAGATTCCATGGGTCGCTTTGAGTTTTCCAATGTCGGCGCCGCGGAATATGTTGTTAGCGCCCAACGCGACGGCTTTTCGGCCCCCCCGCAAATGTTTCTCAAACTGGTGGTGGGGGACGCGGAGTGATCAGGTACTGGAGTGGGTGGAACCCCGGTCCACAACTGACAGGAGATAGCATGCGCGTTACGGTTGATGCACAGCAGGCATCGCAGGATATTTCATTGTCACTGGTCCGTGCCGGCGTCATAGCAGGTCATGTGCGCGATGCCGATGGCAAACTCGTCGTTAATGCACAAGTCCGGATCGTCACAGCGCCGGCACCCGGAGCGACCGGCGAGGGACCTCTTATTTTGAAGACGGCAACTAGTGACGTCGGGGAATACCGCGCTTACTGGCTGCCACCTGGCGAATACCGTGTTGTGGCGTCAGGCCCCCGTACGGGTGCAGTGTGGTTTTTGCGTCCGGCATCGGCGACGGAAGGGACTTCCATTGTGCTGCGCGAGGGCGAGGAAGTTTCGAATATTGATATTGTTCTTCGTCCGGGTGCGGAAGAGACTCCTTTCAACCGGTATTTCCCTCCAGTACTCCGCTAGTGGGCGGGCGGCCCCTCCAGTCTCGTGGACCTGCCGAAGCGGCACTACGAACGCTAAACCTTGCTGTAGTTCCGCACAAAGTAGTCGTAAGCGTAACGCGTGATATCTGCGATGACACGTTCGCGCACCGCGGTCGTCGCCTTCGTGTTTTTCATGAAGACCGTGATGGCCAGGTGCCCTGCATCATTGGGAAGAAAGACAATTCCAGTGTCATTAATTGAGCCGCCGATCGTTCCGCTCTTGTGGGCAACTTCGATCTCTTTGGGCAGCAGGCCGGGAATGCGCGCGGTTCCTGTCTGGCATTCCTTAAGGATGGCGATGATCTTGTAGGATGCGACGTAATCGACGATTTCACCTTTCACGAGCATTTCCAGGAGCCGATTCATGTCGGCCGGTTTTGCCGTGTCTTTGTCGATTTTGTTGAACTGTTCGTCGGCTTTAGCCGCAGTCGCTGTGTCGATGGCATCGAGACGCTTACGCACCTCTCTTGCCGGCAGGGCGCCAAACTGCGCATAGTCGAGTCCGGACTGATCGAGGATCATTTCCAGTGTCGAACGATCCACTCGGATTGAATCGAGTCCCAGCATCTTCATTCGGCGTGTCACATTTTCGGGTCCGACGCGATTGAGCAGTATGTCCGCGGCGGAATTGTCCGACACGCGCATGGCCATATTGATGAGATTGCGAATGTCGAACTGGACTCCCGGTGGATCGAAGAGCGCGACCATGGCGCCACTGCCGATATGAAGGTCGCTTGGCATCACCTCCACGCGATCATCCAGCGAGAATTTACCTTCTGCAATCTGGTAAAAAATTTCGACAAGAATCGGGACCTTGTACGTGCTTGCCATCGGAAACTTCTTGTCGGCATTGATGAGGATCTCAGTGCCCGATTCCAGATGCTTCACCGCAATGCCGACATCGCCGCGTGCGCGGCTGGCAGCCTGCTCAATTTGTTTGCGAAGAGGTGAGATGTCCGCGGCCTGGGCCGCGGCGGCCATAACCAGCAGTGCGGCCAGCGCCATGCGAATGCGAATTCGGATTCTCATGTGGCGATTGTAGCGCCACTGCACACTTCAGGAGCGAGTACAATTGGCCGCGATGAAACGCAAAGGTTCGGACAAGTCTGCGCGGGAAACCCCGCTCCGCTCAGAGCCTGGCTTTCAAACGGCGCCGTACGCTGAACAATGGACACCACTGACGCGTCTTGCCTTCCGCTTTTGCTTTGTGTACCTGGGGCTGTTTTCCCTCGCGACGCAGATATCGGGCAGCATGATTCCCAATCTCAGCTTCTACTATCGAGGACTGGGCAGATTGTGGCCGATGCGGGAGATCACGTACGGGACGGCCCGTGCTTTAGGTGCGGGCGTTGTGGACGATGGCGGTGTCGGGGGTGAGCCGGCCTTTTTTTGGGTGCAGACACTCTGGTTGTTGATCGTTGCCGGCGTTGCCACAGCAATCTGGACCGTTGCCGACCGTCGCCGCGAAAATTACGTGGTGCTGAACAAATGGTTTCGCGTCTTCATCCGGTTCGCCCTGGCTGCCGCGATGCTCGAATACGGAATGACGAAAGTAATTCCTACACAGTTTCCCGCGCCGTCTCTCGAGGCGCTGGTTACGCCAACGGGAAACATGACTTTGAGCGCTCTGCTCTGGACAACGATCGGCGCTGCACCTGCCTACGAGATCTTTACAGGATGCATCGAGGTGTTTGGAGGCATTCTCCTGCTGGCGCCGAGAACCACGATCTTAGGCGCTGTCATAAGTTTCGCTGCCATGACCCAGGTCTTCGCGCTCAATATGACGTTTGATATCGGATTGAAGCTCGTTTCGCTTCACCTGATCATTTTTGCCTTGTTCTTGCTGGCGCCCGACGCTTCTCGCTTTGCAGATTTTTTCGTTTGGAATCGCCCGACTGCGGCCTCAACACACGCCCGGTTGCTGGGTCAGGAGCGAGCGAATCGTCTCGCGTTGATTCTGCAACTCGTCTTCGGATTCTACCTGGTGGCAATGTATGCCTACATCAACGTGCGCTTCTGGGAAGTCGGCGGGGGTGGCAAACCGCGATCACCGCTGTACGGTGTTTGGAACGTCGAGCAACTCTCCATAGATGGGCAGTTTCGCGCGCCGGAGTTGAACGACTATGACCGACGCTGGCGTCGCGTCATCTTCGATTCTCCTGTCGACGTGGTATTCCAGCGTACGGACGATTCCTTCGCCCGGTTTGGGGCGGCCGTCGATCCGCATAACAAGACGTTGGCGCTTGCGAAGGGAAACAGCAAAACCTGGAAAGCAATCTTCGCGTTTGAACGTCCATCGACGGATCGGTTGGTGCTCGACGGCGAAATGGACGGGCACAAGATAAAACTGCAACTCCAGCTTGTGGAATTCGACACCTTCCGTCTTCTGAACAGCAGGTTCCGCTGGGTTCGCCCTCACGATCCTTGATGATTTAGAGTTTTTGGTAAGACGTCGTGGTGGTTTTCATTTTTCCGTTCGGGTCGCGTTCTGTAGTTGCCACGCTAAGCATCCGACCGTCTGCGGAGACAGTAACGCGCGCCGTCGCGCTTGTGACGCCATCGAGTTTGATGACAATTTCGTACGTTTGGTTATCGAGTCTCCGATATGCGTTTGTCATGACGTAGTCCACACCTTGCATCGGATAGTCTTTGCCGTCGAACTTTCCCGTCCACTCCATATGGGTCACGCCACCTCGGATGCCGACCATGTCGTAGGTGACTTTTAACCCATCCTCCCATGCTTCGATACGGGTGGTTACCCGCTTATAACGAGGGGACTGCGCATTCTCCTGATTAAGACTCCACGTTCCGAGCCAGGCCTCCTGCTGACTGCTAACAGACTGATAGGGCGATATTAGGAGTAAGACAACGGCGCAAAAGACCAGACATCGCAGTGGCATCAGACGAAACATTGCACTCTCGGCGCAGAGTGTCAACAGGCCATGGACTTCGGCGTAGGAATCTAATACCATTCCGGCAAAATTATCGTGAACTGCGCCTTTTAATATTGCGATAAGCGTAGGTTAACGAATGGGTTTCATACTAGTGCCACCAGGTTTCAAAGTTGTAAGAGGAGCGTCTTATGCGTAACGCGAGTCGGGCCAGAATTGTGGCTCCGTTGTTGACGGGGCTGGTACTGCTTATCGGCGTGCCTGCCTTTGCTCAGATCGATTTCACCGGAATCTATCAGGGCAATACCAACTCAGAGGATGGACCTGAGCGCGCTGCAGGACCTTCGCTTGTTGAATTCCTCGGCCTTCCAATAAATGATCAAGCTCGACAGTGGGGGCTTGCGTACAAGTCGTCGCGACTGTCGCTTCCGGAACATCAGTGCCAGGTGCACCAGGTGTCCTATATCCATCGTGGGCCGTTTGGCGCGCGGATTTGGGAAGTGCGCGATCCCGTGACGCACCAACTGATTGCCATCAAGGAAGCAATCAACACCTACGAACAGGAACGGACTATCTGGATGGATGGCCGCCCGCACCCGTCTCCAAACGCACCGCACACGTGGATGGGATTCTCCACCGGCGTGTGGGAAGGGAATATGCTCACCATTACCACCACCCATATTAAACAGGGTTGGTACCGCCGAGAGAACATTCCCTCCAGCGATGAGCAGACCACAATAGAGCATTGGGTAAAAAACGGGAACGTCTGGACACACATCAGCATTACCGAGGATCCGATCTTTCTCGCGGAACCCTTGATCAAGAGTGAAGATCTCAATCAGAGCGCCACGACCAACTTCAATCCCTTTTGGAACTGCGAATATATCGAAGAGGGAGAACGTCCTCGAGGGGAAGTGCCTTCGTATATGCCCGGTGAAAACCCGTGGATCGCGGAATATGCCGCACAGCACAACCTTCCGCAGGAGGTGACGCTTGGCGGCCCGCAAACGATGTATCCCGAATACCGAACGAGATTGAAGACGCTGCCGGTTGCGGTCTTTAAATCGCCCGACGACATTTCTCAGGGCGCCACGCCCGCGCCACCTGCTGCGCCTGCAGCGGGGCCGAGGGGAGGCGGGGCTGCACCCGCCGGAGGCGGCGGAGCGCCTGGCGGAGCACGCGGTGGAGCACGCGGCGGGCGAGGACAAAACTAGGAGATGATGATGAAGACATCGTTGTACAGGACTGCGGTACTGGTTATCGCAGGTCTTTTAGTGACAGCCGGCCTTTCTCGCGTGTCCGGGCAACAGCAACAACCAATCCGGACGCCGAAGCAAATGCCTTTTCCGAAGAATCCGGACTGGTCGAAACTCGAGCTCGATGTTCTCAAGGTTCAGGGACAGGTGTATTTGATTGCGGGAGCCGGCGGGAATATTGCGGCTCAAATCGGTGATGAGTCTGTGCTTCTCGTCGATACGGGATATGCGCAGATGGCCCCGAAGGTCCTGGCGGCAGTTCGTAAGCTATCCGACAAACCGCTGCGCACCATCATCAACACCACCCTGATGGATTCCCACACGGGAGCCAACGGGCTGCTTGTTAAGGAAGGCCGACAAATCGACAACACCGGTCCGGGACTGGGTGGCAGGCCCAACGAAGCAGTTTTGATCGCCAGTTCGCGACTCCCCGCCATCATGACCGAGATCGGCCGCGCCAAGATTTCCGTAGATCGGTGGCCGCCGAGTACTTACCCCGGAAAATCGAAGGATTTCACCTCAAACGACGAACCGGTGATTGTCTTGCGGGTACCCGCCGGCGTGACCGATGGCGACAGCATGGTCTGGTTCAGAAAGTCTGACGTTGTCGCCACCGGGGAAATCATGAATATGGCCAGCTTCCCCTTCATTGATGTGGAGCATGGCGGCACGATCAACGGCATTCTCGATGGGCTCAACACGGTTCTTGAAATCACCGTGCCAAAGCACAACCAGGAAGGTGGAACGATGGTCATTCCGGGATACGGGCGGATCGGAGACGAGCATGACGTTCTGGAGTATCGGGACATGCTCACGATCATCCGGGACCGGGTTCAAAACGCCATCAAGAAGGGAATGACGCTTCAACAAGTGAAGGCTCTAAAGCCAGCCGTTACTTATGAATACGAGTTGCGATACAACCGCGACCCAGCCTGGACTGCAGAGATGTTTGTCGAAGCCATTTACAAGAACCTCAGCGTTGCCAAGTAAGCCCAAATATGGCACTGTTCAAGCCAGCACTTTTCATGCAGACCCTTGGGAGGATGACAGTATGAAGTCCAAATTGATTGCCCTCGCTACGGTGGCAATGTTGACGTTTGGTGTTGCGGCGTATGCCCACCATTCGTTCGCCGGATCCTATGTCGAGGACAAACTCGTACGGATTGAAGGCAAAGTGGTCGAGTTCAACATACGAAATCCCCATTCGTACATTTCTATCGAAGTGAAGGATAAGGACGGCAAGACATCTCGATGGGGCGGAGAATGGGGCGGAGTTACCCAACTTTCGCAGGGCGGCGTCGACCGCTTCACGCTGGAGATCGGAGACTACATCATTATCGATGGCGCTCCTTCCCGTGATGCGGCTGAAAAGAAAGTTCTCGTGCGAAGAGCGGAGCGACCGGCTTCAGACAAGCGACCGGCCTGGCAGTGGGAAGGACGCGTTCAATAGCGGTTGGAGGAGATCATGCCTGAGTCGACTGCACGGCGGTACAAGAAGCCGCTCACTTTATTGCTGGCGGCATTTTTGATCGCCGTTCCCCTTAGCCTCCTCGCTCAACAAGGGCGAGGCGGCGGGCAACAGGGGGCTGGGGCGGCAGGCGCTCCTGCCGGAGCTCCCGCAGGTGCCGGCGCTGCTGCTCCGGCCGGTGGGCCTGCAGCCGCACCCGCAGGGCAGGGTCGAGGCGGAGGTGCTCCTGGCGGAGCTGCCGCTGGGGCCAGAGCTGCTGCGCCAGTCGATCTGACAGGCTACTGGGTCTCGATTGTTACGGAAGACTGGATCGAGCGTATGTCTCCGGATTCACCCCGTTCAGGCGTCGCGGGCGGTAGAGGTGGCGGCGGTGGAGGCGGCGGGGGTGGAGGCAGAGGCGGCGGCGGTGCTGCGCCCGGCAGAGGTGGCGTCCAGGCGGCTCCTGCCGCGACGGATCCGTGCAGAGTCTATGCGGCGGGCGGCAGTCTCCGCGTTCCAGGCAGGCTGAATATCACGTGGGCTGACGATAACACCTTGAAGGTCGAGATGGACGCCGGCACGCAAACCCGCTTGTTCCATTTCAATGGCACCGTTCCACCCGGTACAGCCAAGTCAACCCAGGGATATTCTGTTGCAACATGGGAGACCGGAGCACGTGGTGGGGGCTTTGGTGGTGGCGGCGGCCGAGGCGGTGGCGGAGGCGGCGCACCCGCAGGCCCGCGGTGGGGAAGTCTCAAAGTCGTAACCACGAACCTTAACGGAGGCTACTTACTTTCGAGCCGCGATACTTACAGCGATAATGCCGTACTTACCGAGCACTTTACGCGACACTCGGACTTCGGGGCGGAATATTTCACGGTGACAGCTGTTATCGAAGATGGCGGTAATCCTCGAGTCACCAGTTCGACTTTTAAAAAGGAGCCCAATGGTTCCAAGTTCGCCCCAACGGGGTGCGAAATCGTCAAATAATCAGACCAGGCAGGCGAACCTGAACCTTACCCTCTGGCGCTCCAGGAGAGAGTCCAACCGGCGAAGGTCCAACTCAAGTGCCCGCGGATCTCAACCTTAGAGGAAAACACAACTGTGATGGAATTTGCCCAGTGGCTGGAGAACACCGGTTTTTCAACGTGGGTTCGCGAATCGCCTTCCATCTTCGCGTTCCCGGTCGTCCTGCTCATTCACACCATCGGGATGGGCCTCTGTGTGGGAATCAGCGCCGGAATCAACTTTCGCATTTTGGGTTTTGCGCCGGGACTGAGGTTATCACCGATGGCGCGGATGTTTCCCATTTTATGGCTGGGCTTCTGGATGAATGCCATTACCGGAACCATCCTCGTCATGCAGGACGCCGCGAACAAGCTGTTCAACTATGACTTTTACTTGAAGATGATTTTCATCGCGCTGGCCCTGGTCGTGTTGAGAATGATTAGAAACCGCGTCTTCCTGGATCCGCAGGTCGATAAAGTGCCCCTGAGCAGGAATGTCAAGAATCTGGCGATCCTTTCGCTGCTCTTCTGGGTAGGCGCAATAACATGCGGTCGGCTGTTGGCGTACGTCAGCCCCGCTGTGGGCGGTGTCCATTAATATGGAAACATTAAATCTTGCTCACGCTCATCTGCTCTTGAATCATCTGCCAACCATCGGGTTTGGCATTGCGCTGTGCATCTATTTCGCTGGCTTCTTCGGCAGGAGCGACTCCCTTAAAAAAGTCGGACTGGTGATGTTCTTTCTTGTCGCCGTGATGGCCATACCGACCTATCTCACGGGAAGCGCTGCAGAGCGAGCTCTCTGCCCTGAGCTCAAATGCCCGGCGGAGGTTGTGCCCCAAATCCTGAGGGAACACGAAGACCTGGCGTTGTTCTCATTTGTGCTGATGGAAATTACCGGGTTCTTTTCATGGCTCGCCCTGTGGCAGTTGCGGAAAAGTTCAAAAATCGCCGCGTGGAACTGGGCCCTGGTGACGCTGCTGTCCCTGGCGTCGTTCGGAGTTGTGGCTCTTGCCGCTTCTGAGGGAGGCGGCATTCGCCACCCTGAGCTTCGTGACGCGGCGGAGGCTGCACTCCCGCACATTGAAGACGCGGAGTCCACGGGGATTGCAAGATCCATCGGCGCAGTTGTTGCCGGCAATACAGGAGTCGGGTGGCTGTGGCCCGCCAGCGAGACGATTCATTTCATCGGCCTGTGCATGCTGTTCCTTGTCGTCCTCACTGTGGATCTGCGGCTTCTCGGAATGGCAAAAGGGCTTTCGTTTAAGGCGCTTTATCAGTTGTTGCCGCTGGGGATGCTTGGATTTACCTTGAACCTGATTACGGGAATTCTGTTCTTTCTCGCAGCTCCGGGGCAGTACGTCAACAACGTCGAGTTTCACCGAAAGATTGTCCTCGTCGTGCTTGCCGGATTTAACGTCCTCTACTTCATGCTTGTCGACGAAACATGGGCCGTTGGTCCGGATGACGATGCGCCGCTGCGTACAAAGATAGCGGCAGCCTCTGCGATATTCCTGTGGATTGGCATCCTCTATTACGGGCACATGTTGCCGTTCCTCGGGAATGCCTTCTAGCCTTTGGCCTCGTCCGCTAAGAGCGGTTTAGTTTGTTGAGCAGGTAGGCGGCTATTCCGGTGGCCACTACTGTAATGAGGACGACGCCGGAGACAATCAACGCTAAACGCATTTTCAAACTCCCTCGGAAAACGCAGCGAGTCTACCGTATCGTGTCATTTGCCCCAACAGTTTTGTGCCGTAACTCCGCTTTCTCGCGGCGATAACGCAAGCCAATCATCAATGTGTAGGCGATGACCAGCGCGACGTAATTTGGAATTATCACTACAGGTTGAGCCCACCGCAGCCCGTTCACCAGAGGAGTGGTGAAGGGCCAGAGGTAAGGCGTTGGGAAAAATGCAAGTTCGTGCAGCGGGATGTCGAGAAGGATATGGAATCCCCACGCGCACAGAATCCACGGGAATCTCTTGCGGGCGAACCAGACCGTCGCCGTCATCAGCGCCCAGACGACCAAACTGTGCGTGACATCATAACTCTGATGAACGTACGGCGGGAAGACCCTCCAGTTCGTGTCGCCCCACTGAGCCAGGTAGAACGGACCGAATGCGAGCAGATCCGGTGCCGCGCCAAGCAGAAATGCTGCCCGCCACTGCCATCGGGTTTTTCTCCCGAAGAGCACTCCACCCCAGAGTCCATGTGCCAGAACATCCACGTTGAACTAGTATAACCAGCACTGCATCCCGTTTCCCTAATGACGAAAGTTTTCGTTGACAGTGACGAAAGGCTTCGTCAATATTCACCCATGACATCCAAGCAACGCCGTCCGACCAAAGTTGAACTCAGCATTCTTCGAGTGCTCTGGGAAAAGGGGCCCGGTTCAGTCCGTGACATCCAGAAAAGGCTTAGCGAAACTCGCGAGACCGGTTATACGACCGCTCTGAAGATGCTTCAAATCATGACTGAGAAGGGCCTCGTCGAACGCGATGAGAGCGTCCGGCCGCAGATCTACCGGGCGAAGTTCTCGCAGGAGAAGACACAGAAACAGCTCGTCCATGATCTTCTGGAACGTGCATTCGGCGGTTCTGTAAAGGCGCTCGTGATGCAAGCGATATCGACCAAAAAATCTTCACCGGAAGACATCGACGCCATTGAGAAGTTGCTCGACCGTTTTGAAGGAGGCGGGAAATGATAACCGTGGCAGACGCACTGAGCATGGCATTGCTTCATTTCATCTGGCAGGGAACAGCTGTCGGAGTCGTTTGGAGTCTTCTCATGCGCGTGTTGGCAAAGAGCTCCGCGAATTCCAGGTATCTGGTGAGTTGCATTGTTCTGGCGGCACTTGCGTTGGCTCCAGTGATCACGTTTGCCTTTGAGTGGCACACCGCAGATGTTCCGATGCAGACGTCCGTCGACACATTTCGTTCCTCAACGTTCTCGCCTGGCCCAGAGCACATAACTTTGCCGCAAACGTTGGGGGTAAGTCTGGAAAGCTGGATTCTCCCGCTGTGGGCCGCAGGAGTGTTGGTGTTCACACTACGGCTTGCGTGGGCCGGCGGGCACGCCTCGTCGTTGCGTCGGCGCGGCACGAAGGCAGAGCCTCCATTGGAATCGATAATGGCGGGCCTGGCGGAGCGCCTCGGTGTTCGACAAAAACTTCGCGTGTTGATGTCGTCCGTCGCGGAAGTGCCATCTGTGGTTGGATGGATTCGCCCAGTCATTCTCCTGCCAGCTGCTGTGGTTACGGGACTCACACGCCAGCAGTTGGAATCTCTGCTCGCCCACGAATTGGCGCATATTCGACGCTATGACTACTTCGTCAACATTCTGCAGATGGTCATCGAAACATTTCTCTTCTACCATCCGGCGGTGTGGTTGGTTTCGGAGAGAATTCGCGATGAGCGCGAGTTGTGCTGCGACGATCTCGCAGTGCGTTCGTGCGGCGACGCTCTTTCTTATGCACGCGCGCTGGCACAGCTCGAAAAACTTCGCGCTCCAGCGACAAGTCTGGTGATGGGAAGCACCAACGGTCCCGTCTATAACAGAATCCAGAGACTGCTCGTAAAAGGAAAATACGAGCATGTCCCATCCAGATTGGCGTGCGCCGCTGGACTGCTTACCGGGCTCTTGTGTCTGGGATGGTTTATGACTGCGAGAGCGCAGCAACGGGAAGCGTTGCCCAGCGTGGAGCAACTTGCCCCCCTATTGGAGCAAGCACCACCAATTCCGGCTCGACCCGCGCTCCCGCGGTCCGCGCCTGTCGCCTCTGCGCAGCCTGCTGCCCCGGCGGTGGCCGCGCCCGCGCCAGTGTTGCAACAGCTGGCCGCGCCCGCGCTAGCATCGCCACAACTGGCCGCCCCCGGGCTTGCTTTGCCACAGCTGGCCGCGCCTGCGCTGACGTCGCCACAGGCGTCCGCGCCCGCGCTGCCTGTCGCACCGGCGCCACCTGCATCGCCGGCCTTAGTGCCTCTTCGAGCGCAACCGGTTCCGCCGACTTCGCCAATGGCAATTCTGCCGCTCCTGCAGGCTCTCGTGGTCAATGAATCACACTGGGTGCTTTTCAGAGGCGATTCGGTCATTACTCGTGGAACTGCAGCCGATGAAGAGCGAGCAAAGAAAGCGCGGGGGACTCTTGCGGGTGACCTTCTCTGGTTCCAGCTGGACGGCAAGACCTACATCACTCAGGACCAGCATTTAATGGACGCGATCCAGGGAGAA
>Ga0068863_100000623_pt1 | contig 35853 bp, 29 predicted proteins | sample KBSSwiS62_FD_66596 | JGI IMG/M metagenome (GOLD analysis project Ga0068863, IMG submission 66596) | Switchgrass rhizosphere microbial communities from Kellogg Biological Station, Michigan, USA - KBS Switchgrass S6-2 | ecosystem: Host-associated > Plants > Roots > Rhizosphere > Soil ... | reverse complement strand
GCCGTCCGGCGCGCCGGAACCCGGTGGCCGGTGGCGGCGGACGTGTCCCGGCGGGGCCGCCGGCCGTTGCGGATCACCGGTGTGCTGCTCGGCCTGCTGGCCGCGGCGAACGCGGCGCCGCGCCAGGACTGGACGCCCCCGCTCGTCCGCGTCCTCGGCCTCGCGCTGATCGCCGGGATCGCCTGGCTGGTCACCGTCGCCGCGTTCGTGCTGGAGGACCTCGCGCTCACCCGCTACCGAACCGACGTCGCGGACAACCGGCATGCCCGCCGGGTCAGGACCCAGATCACCCTGGTCCGCCGGATCACGACCGCCGTCGTCGCCATCATCGCCATCGCCTCGATGCTGATGACCTTCCCGAGCGTGCGCGTCGCCGGGGCGAGTATCTTCGCCTCCGCCGGCGTCGTCGGCATCGTCGCGGGCCTGGCCGCGCAGACGTCGCTCGCCAACGTCTTCGCCGGCCTGCAGCTGGCGTTCACGGACGCGATCCGGGTGGACGACGTGGTCGTCGTCGAGGACGAGTGGGGGCGCATCGAGGAGATCACGCTGACCTACGTCGTCGTCCACATCTGGGACGACCGCCGGATGATCCTGCCGTCGACGTACTTCACGACCACTCCGTTCCAGAACTGGACGCGCCGCGAGTCGGCCGTCCTCGGCGCCGTCGAGCTCGACCTGGACTGGACCGTGCCGACTGACGAGCTGCGGGCCCTGCTGAAGACCATCGTGGCCGGCACCGACCTCTGGGACGGCCGGGTCGCCGTCCTCCAGGTCACCGACGCCGTGGCCGGTTACGTCCGGATCCGCGTGCTGGTCAGCGGCCGCGACGGGCCGACGGTCTTCGACCTGCGCTGCCTGGTGCGCGAGGCCCTGGTGACCTGGCTGCGGGAGCACCGGCCGACTGCCCTGCCCCGGACCCGCGTGGACGAGGTCGCCTCGTGGACGCGGCCCCGCCCGGCGGCCGGGAACGGCCACCCGCCCCGCACCGCGCGCGGCGTCCCTCATGACCAGGCCTCGGATCGCGACCGCTTGGGACGCGCCGACCTTGACGGCCACCGCGATGACGGCCGGCTGTTCGGCGGCAATCCGGAGGCCGACCGGCGCTCGCGCACGTTCAGCGAGACCAGCGACACCTCCGACACCGCCCGCCCGTGACGAGGCTGGACTGACGGCAACCGTTGCCGAACCGGTCCTCCGGGTGCGGCCCGTGCCGCATGCCGGCGCCGCCGGGGCCCAGCACTGCGCCTGCTCGCCCGTCCGCCACATCAACGCCGTATCTGATCAGCGGCCTGGCCTGTTCGTGGGGAACTCCGGGCTGAGCAGCGGATTGGCTTGGTGTTCATCGATAATCCCAACAATCCCAAGGGTCTCAACGGCTGTCGATGAGCGGGGCGCGTCGATCGGGATTTATGTACGGTCCGGCACATCTCACGTCCAACGCCGCGGTCGAGGAACCTTCGGTCACCGCCGGCGCGGCGGGAGGACGCGCTCTGGAAGCCGTCGCCACCTGCCCCGACGGGCGAGAGGAGTGTGCGTTGAGTGAGCTCGACCTCGAGTTCCTCGGGCTGCATCCGTTCGGCGTGCGCTGCTACGAGCAGGTGGCCCTCAACCCGTACTCGTCGAGTGAGGACGTCGCCAGGCGGCTCGACGAGGAGGTCGACGCGGTCGACGCCGAGCTGCGCTCCCAGTCGGAACGCGGCCAGGTCCGCCTCGTCGGCGGCACCTGGATCGCCGAGGACCTCACGGCGTGGCTCGCCGCCGCGCACGCGCGCGACCAGGCCGAGCAGGCCAGTGCCGCGGCCGAGCGGGCCCGCCAGCGCGCCGACCTGCTGCGCAGCCACCTGCCGGCCGTCCACCGGCACGGTACCCGCCGGCTCGTCACCGGCGAGGGCTCCGAGACCGTCGAGCGTGCCGAGGTCGGCGCCCGGATCGTCGAGCTCGCCGAGTCCGCGTCGTCCAGCCTGCGGTTCATGATCGCGGTGATGGGCGAGTTCGAGGACTACACGCCGGTCGTCGAGGCAATGATCGATGCCGGGCGCCGCGGGGTGGCGCTCAGCAGTGTCTGGACGCCGGAGTGCGTCGAGGCGGCCCGGCGCGGCTCGTCCGGTGGCCGGCTCCCGTCGCTGGGCTGGGTGCGGTCGCACCCCGGCGTGCCCTACCGCGCGGTCGTCGTCGACGACGAGATCATCCTCGTCCAGCGGGTGCCGAAGGACCTCGACCAGGGCGCCCTTGTGATAGTCCACCCGCCGACGGTGGCCCTGTACGCGAACCTGATCGACGGCCTGTACGCCGACGGGCAGCACCTGGCCGCACCCGAGCCGGTCGACCCGGCCGACCACCGGCAGCGCCAGCGGGACAGCCTGATCGTCGGGCTGATCGCACGCGGGGAGACGAACAAGATGATCGGGGTGCGGATCGGTTACTCGGAACGCACCGTCCAGCGCCGGGTCAGCGAGCTGATGGACAAGTACGGCGCGAAGAGCCGCGCCGAGCTGATCACCAAGGCCGTCGACCTGCTGCCACCGCCGCAGCCGGCTACCTGACACGCAGGAGGCGGCGTGCGGAGGTCTCGCCGGAGCGTAGCGAGGGCGGGGGCGGAGTACGCGGCCGACGGAGTGGCAGCGGTGGTACTGACACGTAGGAGGCGGCGTGCGGAGGTCTCGCCGGAGCGTAGCGAGGGCGGGGGCGGAGTACGCGGCCGACGGAGTGGCAGCGGTGGTACTGAGCCCAGACGCTGAGCGTGGACGGAACTCAGCAGAGGCAACTGACCCGTCCGCCGACGGCTCAGCCGGTGTTGCGCAGGCCGGCGGCGATCCCGTTGATCGTCAACAGCAGCGCCCGGCGCAGCCGCGGGTCGACCTCGCCGGCCGGGTCGGCCGCCGCCTCGGCGCGGGAGCGGGCCAGCAGCGAGACCTGCAGGGCGTGCAAGGGCGCGAGGTACAGGTCGCGCACCTCCAGCGTCTGGCGCAGCACCGGGGCGTGCTCCAGCAGCGTGGTCGTCCCGGTGACGGCCAGCAGCTCGGCGACGGTGCGCTCGTGCTCGGCGCGGATCACGTCGAAGAGGCCGGCGTGCTCGGCCGGGACCAGCGTGCCGACGTAGTCGGCGGCGATCCGCAGGTCGGTCTTGGCCAGCGTCATCGAGACGTTGGACAGGAACGTCCGGAAGAAGTGCCATGACCGGTACATCTCGGCGAGCGTGTCGCCCGCGCCGGCGGCCCGCGCGGCCGCGAGGCCGGTGCCGACGCCGAACCAGCCGGGCAGGATGATCCGCGACTGGGTCCAGCCGAACACCCACGGGATCGCGCGCAGGTCGGCCAGGCCGCCGGTGCCACCCGGGCGGCGCGACGGCCGGGAGCCGATGTTGAGGTTGCCGAGCTCCTCGACGGGCGTCGCCGCCAGGAAGAACGGCACCAGCGCAGGGTCGGCGGTGAGCTCGCGGTAGGCGCCCCGCGCCGAGTCGGCCACCGCCTCCATCGTCTGGTCCCACGTCGTGAGCACGTCCGACGGCTGCCGGGACTCCCGGTGCAGGATCGAGGCCTCCAGCACGGCGGCCAGCGCGATCTGGAGGTTGTGCGTCGCCAGTTGCGGCAGCGTGTATTTGTCCGAGATCACCTCGCCCTGCTCGGTGACCTTGATCGGCCCGTCCAGGGTGCCGAACGGCTGGGCGAGGATCGCCTCACCGGTCGGGCCGCCGCCCCGGCCCACCGAGCCGCCGCGGCCGTGGAACAGCCGCAGCACGACACCGTGCCGGCGCGCCACGTCGCGCAGCTCCCGCTGCGCCCGGTGGATCTCCCACTGGGATGCGGCGATGCCGGCGTCCTTGGACGAGTCGGAGTAGCCGAGCATGATCTCCTGGACGTCGCCCCGGGCGGCGACGACCGCCCGGTAGGACGGGTCGGTGAGCATGCCGTCGAGCAGTCGTCCCGCGGCCCGCAGCTCGGCGACCGTCTCGAACAGCGGCACGAACCCGATCCGCGCCCGCGCGCCGGTCCCGTCGGCGCGGCCGGTCAGGTCGACCAGGCCCGCCTCCCTGGCGAGCACGACGACGGCGAGGATGTCGTCGACGTCGCGGGTCATCGAGACGATGTAGCTCTCGATCACGTCCTCGCCGAACCGGTCCAGCGCGACGCGGATCGTCGTGAACAGGTCCAGGACGGCAGCCGCCGTCGGGTCGGCCGGGGCGGGCGCCGCCGCGCCGGACAACGGCCGGCGCCCCGCCAGCTCCCGGGACAGCAGGGCGATCCGCTCGGGGCGCTCCAGCTCGGCGTACGGGCAGGACAGCTCGCCGAGCCGGTCGTAGAGCGCGCCGAGCGCGGCATGGTGGCGCTCGGCGTGCTCACGGATGTCCAGGGTTGCCAGCGACATCCCGACCGCCGCCGCGACCCGGATCGCGCGGCGCAGCGGCCCGTCGGCCACCAGCTCACCTCGGTTGGCCGACAGTGACCGGTGCATCACCGTCAGGTCGGCGAGCAGCTCGCGCGGGCTGGCGTAGTCACGGCCGGGCACGTGCGGAACCCCGGTGGCGAGCCGGTCGCGGGTCGCGGTCAGCCGGGCCCGCAGATAGCTGCACTTGAGCCGGTAGGGCTCTGCGGCGTTCAGCCGGATGAACCGGTCGTACACCTCGGGGTGGGCCACCCGGTCGGCCGCGAGGCTCGCGAGCAACTCGTCGCTAACTCCGACGACCCGGGTCGACGCCGTCAGATCCTTGATCAGCCCGTCGACGGCGCCGAGCAGCACCCGGATGCCGAACTCGTGCTGCAGCGTGAGGACGTCGAGGGTCACCGCCGGGGTGACGTTCGGGTTGCCGTCCCGGTCGCCGCCGGCCCACGAGCCGAACCGCAGCGGCCGTGCGGCCACCGGCAGGCTGACCCCGGCGCCCGCGAGCGCGCCGTCCAGCTCCTCCAGCAGGCCGGGCAGCACGTCGGTCGCGATCGACGTCAGGTAGTAGGCGGCCGAGCGGGCCTCGTCGGTCGGCTTCGGGCGTTCGACACGCAGCTCGTCGGTCTGCCAGAGCACGTCGACCGCCTCGGCGAGCCGCCGGTCGATGAGGGAACGCATGCCCGGCCGGGTGCGTGGGTCGTCGGCCGCGTCGAGCAGGTCGGCGATGCCGCGCAGCACGTCCAGCACCGACCGGCGGCTCGCCTCGGTCGGGTGCGCCGTGAACACCGGGCGCAGCTCCAGGCGCTCGACGATCTGGGCCACCAGTGCCGGGTCGAGCTCGCCGGCGGCCACTGCCCCGGCGATCCGCGCCCCGGTCTCCTCCAGTGCCCCGCGCGGGCGGTCGGCGAGCTCGCGGCCCCGATGCAGCTGCTCAGTGATGTTGGCGAGCTGGAAGTAGGCGGTGAAGGCGCGCGCCAGCACGATCGCCGTAGGATTGTCGACGGCGGCCAGCACCCGGTGCAGGTCGCCGCGGTCGCCGCCGCGGCGGGCCGACGCCCGCACCCGCTCGACCAGCTCCAGCAGCTCGGGGCCCTCGTGCCGGGTCAGCGCCTCGCCGAGCAGCGCGCCGAGCCGGCGCACTCCGGCCCGCACCCCGGCGTGCCGCACGCCGGAGGCGACCCCGCCGGCGAACGCCCCGGCCTCCCGGCCGTCGTCGCCGGTCCCCCCGTCGGTCTCGGTGGCCGGTGCCTGTTGCCTGGTCGTCACGCCGCCTCCGGTGATCGCCGTACTCGCGCGGGCCCAATGCGCGGAGCCTATGCTCGCGCCCCCAGGTCAATTCCCTAGGTCGGGCCTGTTTCAGGCGGGTTGGCGAAGCCCGAGAGGTGAGCCTGGTCAGTCGCGGGCCCGGCCGAAGAACGCTTCGGCGACGTACGGGACCTCCACCCGCCCGTCCTGTGCGTAGCGGGCCGCCAGGGACCGCAGCCGGCGCAGGAAGACCGTGCCGACAGCGTTGATCGCGTGCTGCGCCTGAGCGGAGGACACGATCGTCGCGACGAACTCGGTGACGGTCAGCGGCTGGTGCCAGGGTTGCTCCAGCCGGTGGACGTCGTCGAACTGGCCGGCCAGCTCCGACTCGACCGCGATCGGCCGGCCTTCGCCGCTGTAGAACGGCGACAGCTCCGTCAGCAGGTCCTCGTAGTCCGCGGCCAGGCCGCCGCCGCGGACGTCGCGGCTGTTGTGGACGACCATGCAGATCCCACCGGGCCGCAGCGCGCCGGCCGCGGCGGCGCGGAACGCGGGGCGGTCCATCCACTGGTAGGACTGTGCCGCGGTCACCAGGTCGACGCCGTTGACCGTCGCGAGATACTGCTCGGCGTTGCCTTTCACCCAGGTGACGGACGGCAGCTTCTCGCGGCCCAGGCCGACCATCTCGCCGGACACGTCGACGGCGTGCACGTCGGCGCCGGCCGGCAGCAGCGGAAGTAGCGCCTCCAGCGCGATCCCGCTCCCGGCGCCCGCGTCGACGACGGTGGGCCGGGCGCCCGCGGGCAGCAGGCTCACGGCGTGGGCGAACAACTCGGCGGGGTAGCGGGGCCGGGTGCGTTCGTAGCGCTCGGCGGCCGGGTCAAGCTTCGCGGAAAGAGTGGCCATTGCGCGCATGATCCTCGGCGGGCGGCGGGTCCGCATGGGTGGGGGAGCGAGCCGTGTCGCCGGTCACAAATTCGTCAGGTGGCGGAGGCCGGGGTTCGCCCGGACGGGGCCTGGATGTGCGAGCGTGGCCGGTATGACCGACCGGCTCCCGCTGTTCACCGGCATCGAGCTGCTGCCCGCGGCCCGGCTGCGCCTCGTGGCCGGGACGCCGCCGCCGCTGTCGGCCGCCGAGCGGACCGCCCTCGACGACGCCTGGGACGCCGCGGTCCGGGCCAGACCGGCTCTGTTCGACGGTCCGGTTGCCGCGAGCGGCGGGCTCCACTTCGACGAGGACCAGCCGGGGACGTGCGTGCTGACCTGGCTGCGCGCGACCTACCGCCGGTACGTGCCGCGCCGTACCGCGGGGTCGGCACTGTGGCTGCCGCACCTGTTCGTCAGCGTCCTGCAGCCCGCCGAGGACGGCTCGCTGCTGGTCGGCCGGATGGCGCCGTGGACGTCGTCGCCGGGCCGCTGGCAGCTGCCCAGCGGCACAGGTGAGCCGCCGGCCGACGCGGCGGCGCCGCTGGCGGTAGCCGACCTGCGGGCCTTGGCGGCCCGTGAGCTGCACGAGGAGGTCGGCACCCTGCTCCCGCCCGCGGACCTGACGCTGTGGCGGGTGAGCCGCGGCCGCCAGGGCGACGTCGGCGTGCTGTTCCTGGCGCCGCCGCGTCCCGAGACGCAGCTGCGCGAGCGTCACGCGGCGCTGGTGGCCGCCGAGCGGGCGGCGGGCCGGGAACCGGAGCTGGAGCAGATCGCCTTCGTGCGCACCGAGGTCGACCTTGCCGCGCTCGCCGACCCGCGCGGCGACCTCGAACCGATCCTGCGCGCGTTCCGCGAGGACCCGCGGTCCGCCCCCGGCCTGGTTGTCGAGCCGCCCCAGGTCCGGTAGCCGGGCCGGTCCCGCCGCCGGTCCGGGCCGGCGGGATCAGGCGGGCCGGTCGCTGGCCGCGATCCCGACGAGACCACCGATCACGGTCCCGATGACGACCGGGAAGCCGTCGGGCACGTTCTTGTCCATCAGCACCATCGCGATCCAGCCGCCGATGGAGACGAGCATGGCGACGCCCAACAGGCACAGCACCACGTACCGCGGCTCCCGGTAGCGGCGGGCGGCCGGCGCGGGATCGGCGGTCGAGCGGGCGGCGGGCGGCTGCCCGGCGGCGCTCGGCGCCGCGCCGGCATCGGTTCCGGGGCCGGCGGGCTTCTCTGCGGGCGGCATCGGTCCTCCGTCTCGACGCGGCCCCGCCGTCCTGTGTCGCGTTGGAGCCGCGCGGCCGGCCCCCACCAGCCGAGATCTTCTGTCGAGCCTAACGGTCAGCCGGACGACTCCGAGCCGGCGGGCATCCGTGGGCGCAACGCCTCCGGGATGCTGGGCTCCATGTCGAGGACCCGCAGGAGCATGCTCAGCAGGAGCTGCTGCTCGGCGGCGGAGAGCACCCGCAGGGACGGCGGCGGAATCGAGAGCAGCTCCTGCGCCTGGGCGAGGACCCGCTGGCCCTCCTCCGTCACGGCGACGGTCTTGGCCCGCCGGTCGGTCGGGTGCGGCTCGCGGCGGGCCGCGCCGCGGCGTTCCAGCAGGTCGACGACGCTGGTGAGGTACGACGGGTCGTGCCGGAAGATCTCGACCAGCTCCCGCATCGGCCGGGGACCGTCGGCCAGGACCAGCAGGACCTTGAGCGCGGCAGGCGTGAGGTCGGTCGCCTGGCAGACGGAGTGCATCCGGCTGGGCGCGGTGCCGCCCATCGTCAGGGCCAGCATCGCACGCCAGGCCTCCCTGGCGACCGCGTCCCGCCCGTCCGGCTCCGCCGCCGCGTGCCCGGCCACCGCGGGCGGGCCGGCGGGCGGCTCGGCCACCTCCCGCGGGGTCTCCTGCGCGGTCCCTTCGATCACGTCTCGATGGTAGCGGGCCGTGGTTGCGAATATGTAGTGGTTAGCTCAATATATTTGACACCACTCAATGAACGTCCCATGCTGGCCATGAACCGGCGAACAGAAATCTGATTTCAGGGAGCGCTCTGGTGTCCGACCAACCCGACGCGGCCGCAGGCCCGGCGCCAGCCGGGGCAGCGCCCGCGCAGGACGACGGCAAGCTGGATCCCGCGCTGATGCGGCTGTGCCTGACCGTGATGCTTGGCGCGATCATGGTCATCCTCGACACGACGATCGTGTCGGTCGCGATCCGCGACCTCGGCAAGGAGTTCGACACCTCGCTGTCGACGATCTCCTGGGTGACCACCGGCTACCTGCTGGCGCTCGCGGTCGTCATCCCGATGTCCGGCTGGGCCGTCGAACGGTTCGGCGCGACCCGGATGTGGAACATCTCGCTGGCGCTGTTCGTGATCGGCAGCGCGCTGTGCGGCCTGGCCTGGTCCGCGCCCGCGCTCGTCGTCTTCCGGATCCTGCAGGGCCTCGGCGGCGGCATGATCATGCCGATCTGCATGACCCTGCTGGCCAGGGCCGCCGGCCCGCAGCGCATCGGGCGGGTCATGAGCATCATCGGCGTGCCGACGCTGATCGCCCCGGTCCTCGGCCCGGTGCTCGGCGGTGTCATCGTGGACAACCTCAGCTGGCGCTGGATCTTCTACGTCAACCTGCCGATCGGGGCGCTCGCGCTGTTCCTGTCCTGGCGGGTGCTGGCGCGCGACGACCGCGGCTCGGCGAACCATCGCCTCGACGTTCCCGGCCTCGCGCTGATCTCGCCCGGCCTCGCCGCGGTCGTCTACGGACTGTCCGAGGCCGGCAACGGCGGCGGCTTCGGCAATGTGAAGGTCGAGCTGAGCATCATCACCGGGTTGGTCCTGCTCGTCGGCTTCGTCGTCCACGCGCTGCGCGCGCGCACCCCGCTGCTGGACCTGAAGCTCTTCGGCAACAAGGATTTCAGCGTCGCGAGCCTCGCTACGTTCGTGATCGGCGCGATGCTGTTCGGCGCGATGTTCCTGTTGCCGCTGTACTACCAGGTCGCCCGCGGGCAGAGCGGGGCGATGGCCGGTTTGCTCATGGCGCCGCAGGGCATCGGCGCGATGATCGCCATGTCGATCTCCGGCCCGATCGCCGACCGGCGCGGCCCCGGCTACGTCGTCCCGGTGGGCATGGCGCTCGCCCTGATCGGCACCCTGCCGTTCACCGTGGTCGGCGCGCACACCAACGAGGTGTGGCTCGCGGCGGTGCTGTTCGTGCGCGGCCTCGGCTTCGGCGCCTCGATGATGCCGGCGATGGGCGCCGCCTACGCCACGCTGTCACCGGGTGCCGTGCCGCGGGCGACGACGACGTTGAACATCCTGCAGCGGGTCGGCGGCTCGGTGGCGACCGCGCTGGTCGCCGTCGAGTTGCAGCACGGCATCGCGAACCGGCTGCCCGGCGCCGGCAGCGGGAACATGCTCGCCGCGTCCGGGACGAAGCTGCCGGACTCGGTGGCCGGCAAGGTCGCCGAGGCCTTCGGGGCCACCTTCTGGTGGGTGTTCGCCCTGTCCGCGGTCGGCCTCGTCGCCAGCCTCTTCCTGCCCCGCCACCCACCGGCGCCCGCCGCCGCGCCGGCCGCCGAGCCCACTCCCGTCCGTGAGCCGGTCGCGGTCGACTAGCACGCAGCCGACGGAGTGGCAGCGGTGGTACTAGCCCGCGGCTCGCCGCCCAACTGGCCCGCGACCGCGTCCAGGCGGTGCTCACGGACGCGATGTCCCGAGTCGGAGGGCGCGCCCGCCTCCGATTGCGAGATCGCACCCGGCCGGCTACACAGTGTGACTATGTCGCGTCGGTTGGAGTCGGAACAGGTTGATCGGTCAGGTTCGTGGCAGGGCGGCTCATGGCTGGCCCACTGGCTGGGGACCGGGCAGCCCTCCTCGGCGACGGGCGAGGCACGCGCGGCCTCGGGCCGGGACCTCGGCCTGCTCCTGCTGCGGGTCACCATCGGGGTGATCATGTTCGGGCATGGCACGCAGAAGCTGTTCGGCTGGTTCGGTGGCCAGGGGCTTGGCGTCGTGGGGCCGTCGTTCAGCCAGCTCGGCTACCCGGCGGGCCGGCTCTTCGCGGCGATCGCCGGGCTGACGGAGGCGCTCGGCGGCGCCGGCCTCGCGCTCGGGCTGCTCACCCCGCTGGCCGGCGCCGCCATCCTAGGCGCGATGATCAACGCCATGGCCGTCGTCTGGCACGGCGGCCTCTACGGCGACAACGGCATCGAATACGAGGTCCTGCTCGCGATGACGGGCGCGTCCCTCGCGCTGACCGGAGCCGGCCGCTACTCGCTGGACCACTATCTCTTCGGGCCCCTCGGGCTCGAAGAGCCGCGCCGGCGGGTGGGCGTCGCCGCGATCGTCCTCGGCCTCGTCCTCGCGGCCATCGTCCTGCTCATCCGCGGCTGACCAGGCCTGCTAGCCGGCGCGCAGACTGTCGTCGATGCGGTCGAGGACGACGGCGAGGTCGGCGTCACGCCGCTCAGCGGGGGTGGTGCGCAGCGGGCCCGTGCCGTAGAGCATCGCGAAGCCGTGGACGCCGGCCCAGCAGGGGAGCTCGGCGCCGGGGCGTTTGTCCGCCGAGATGTGCCCGGTCTCGACGCATTCGTCGAGGGCCTCGCGAAGCAGGTCGAAGGGGCCGCTCAGTTCGGACAGCTCGGCCGCGTGCGCGAAGCCGACGGCGAACAGGCCCGGCTCGGTGAGGGCGAACTCCACATAGGCCTTGCCCACCTCGCGCAGGCGCAGCCTGGCCCGTTCCCTGGGGTCGTCGGCGTGGACGGCCCGCGTGCGCTCGCGCATCCGCTCGGCGAGCTCGGCGAGCCCGCACCGCGCCGCCTCGTGCAGCAGCTCGTCCCGGTCGGCGAAGTGGCGGTAGGCGGCGTTGTGCGAGACGCCGGTCTGGCGGGCCACCTCGCGCAGCACGACGCCGTCGGGACCCTTCTGGCGCCCGAGGGCGACCGCCGCCTCGATGAGGGCGGTCCGCAGGTTGCCGTGGTGGTAGCCGGGCATCGCCCGATCCTAACTTAATGTTGACAGCGGTAACTAGCGCTGTGGTGCTCGCCGGACATCTGGCGCGAGGTCTGTGACGCGGCAGTGTGGTGGCGGGAATCCGACGACCTATGGCATTTCCGCCACCGGTATCGCCGCGTCAGGCAAATAGCGTGCGGAGTAAGGCGTCGGTGGGGGGCTTCCGCCCGCACCCCGCACCTGCTGGTGCGCCGGCCGCGGAGGCGATCAGCGATGTTGACAGTGGTAACAGCCTCTGCGACACTGCCGATGTTGACGGTGTCCACATGGCTCCGCGCCGGCTTCAAGGAGTTCTGTCATGGGCCGCAAGGCTGGAATTCTGATCGCGGTCTACGCCGCGGTCCTCGCGATCAACATCGACGTCACGATCGTCAACGTCGCGCTGCCGAGCGTCGCCGGCGAGCTCGGCGCCGGCACCCGCGGGCTGCAGTGGGTCGTCGACGGCTACAACCTCGCCTTCGCCGGGCTGGTGCTCGCCGCCGGCGGCGTGTCCGACCGCTACGGCCGCCGGCCGGCGCTGCTCATCGGGCTGCTCGGCTTCGCGGCCGCGAGCGTCGCCGGGGCGCTGGTCCACGACACCGGAGCCCTCGTCGCGGCCCGGGTCGTGATGGGCGCGTTCGCCGCGCTGATCTTCCCGACCACCCTGTCGATCATCTCCAACACCTTCACCGACCGCCGCCAGCGCGCCGCGGCGCTGGGCGGCTGGGGTGCGGTTGTCGGTGTCGGGGTCGCGGCCGGCCCCGTCACCGGCGGCGCGCTGTTGACCTACTTCTACTGGGGCAGTGTCTTCCTCGCGCTCGCCCCGCTCGCGCTCGTCGCCGCCGGGCTCGCGTTCGCGCTCGTGCCCGAGTCACGCGACCCCGGCACGCCGCCACTCGACCGCCGCGGCCTGCTGTTGTCGGCCGCGCTGCTGACCCTGCTGGTCTACACCGTCATCGAGGCGCCCGCGCGCGGCTGGGGCGGCGCCGCCACCCTGCTTGGGCTGGGCGGCTCCGCGGTGCTCGCCGTCGCCTTCGTGGCCGCCGAGCGGGCCGCCGCCCACCCGATGCTCGACGTCCGGCTGTTCGCCGACCGGCGGTTCAGCGCGGCCAGCGGCGCGGTCGCGGTCACCTTCTTCGCCCTGGCCGGGTTCATCTTCCTGATCACTCAGTACTTCCAGGTTGTACGCGGCTACGGCACGCTGTCGACTGGCGCCCGCATCCTGCCGGTCGCTATCAGTATCGCCGGCGCGTCGGTCGCCGGCGGCGCGCTCGCCCCCCGGCTCGGCACCCGCGCGCTCGTCGTCAGTGGGCTCATCATGTTCGGGGCCGCGATGGTGTGGATCGCGGCCAGCGCCGTCGACATCCCGTACTGGCAGACGATCGTGCCGCAGATGGTCCTGATGGGCCTCGGGATGGGACTGATCTCCACGCCGGCGACCGAGTCGATCCTGCAGGTGCTGCCACCCGCTCGGGCCGGCGTCGGGTCCGCGGTCAACGACGCGACCCGCGAGCTGGGCTCGACTCTCGGCGTCGCCGTCGTCGGGTCGGTGTTCTCCTCGGTGTTCGGCCACCGGCTCGCCGCCGGCGCCTTCGCCCGGACCGGGCACCTCGCCGAGGCTCAGGACTCCGTCGCCGTCACGTTCCGCCTCGCCGGCGGCGACACCACGCTGGTCGACGCCGCCCAGCGGGCCTTCATGGCGGCGCTGCACACCGGCTGCTACGTCGTCGGCGGCCTGTGCTTCGCTGCCGCGGCCGCGGGCTTGTTCGCCCTGCCCGGGCGGCGCTTCGTCGCCGCCGCGCGTCCCGATCCCGCCCCGAAAGCGGCTGAACACCAGCCGGCCTGATTCCCGAGCCGCCCAGCTTGCCCTGACGGGGCCGGGTGTCGTCGTGCGGTAGGGCGGGGGCGTCACCGGCCCTACCGCACGGCCGCGCCCACCGGTGTCGATCCGCGATTGAGCGATCACGAACAGGTGTACTTTGACAACATTTCGGTATGGCGCGAACGGGGTCCGGTCGGGAGTCTGCCCGTCGGCCGGGCCACGCGACCGGGCCAGACGGTCCGCCGGCGCCCGCGGCGTTCGATGGTAAAGGTCTGGCCATGACCGGACGGGGTCGGCGGCCGCCGGACTACTGTTCGAAAGCGGCTGCCATCCCTGGCAGCCTTGGGTGTCGGGCCACCCGGACGGCCCGGGCCGAGGAGAGGAAAAGCAACGATGCTGCGGGCTGGCGACACTGCGCCGGACTTCGAACTTCCGGACGAGACGAACACCCCACGAAGACTGTCCACGCTGCTGGCCGAGGGGCCGGTCGTCCTGTTCTTCTACCCGGCGGCCATGACCAAGGGCTGCACCGCGGAAAGCTGCCATTTCCGGGATCTCGCGGCGGAGTTCGCCAAGGTCGGCGCCCAGCGCGTCGGAATCAGCACGGATCCGGTCGCCAAGCAGAAGCAGTTCTCGGACAAGCACTCCTTCGACTACCCGCTGCTGTCCGACGAGGACGGCTCCGTGTCGAAGCAGTTCGGCGTGAAGCGGTCGCTCGACCTGCTGCGCGTCAGGCGCACGACCTTCGTCATCGGCCAGGACCGCGTCATCCTCGACGTCATCTCCAGCGAGCTGAACATGAACGTCCACGCCGACAAGGCCCTGGCGGCGCTCGGCGCCTAGCACTGCCCAGCCGGGCCCGCCGTCACCAGACCATGAAGGAGGTGGCCGGGCCCTCGCCCATGGTTTGCGGGAGTGCCCGCGGCCGCGCGGGCGGGCGTGGGCCTGGTTGACCAACCGGTGCGGCAATGCGATCATGGCACCGGCTCGGTCGTCGAGGATGGTGGAGCGCTGGGCTGCGAGCCACCGGACGCGCCCGAGGCCCGCGCACGGGACCGGGAGCCGGTGGCTGACACCGCATCGCTGCGCCGTTCGGTCGAGGACCGGTCAGTTCCGACTGGCTGATCCGGAAGGTCGTACGGCGATGAAGATCGCTTTCGTGGGTGATGTCCACGGCTGTGTCCTGCACGCATTGGGCGCCCTGGTCCTGCTCCAGGACCGGCGGGGGATCCGGCTCGACGCCGTGATCCAGGTCGGGGATCTGGGAGCGTACCCGTCCGCCGACCGGTTCGACGAGCCCAGCCGCCGGTTCGGTCGCGACCATCCCGCCCAGGGCGACTTCTTCCGGCTGCTCGATCCGTCGCCGTCGCTGGCCGGGGCCGTCCGCTCGGCGCTGGGGCACGTTCCGCCCGTGCTGTTCGTCAGTGGCAACCACGAGGACCACGACTGGCTGGCGGGCCTGCACGAGGCGGCCGGCACCGAGGTCGTGCCGGTGGACCCGCTCGGCGCCTACCGGCACGTCAGCTGCGGCACCGTTCTGGAGGTCGCCGGTCAGCGGGTCGCGTTCCTCGGGCTGATCGAGACCGCCGGGGGGATGGACTTCGACGGGCGTGCGTACGCGCGGCTGCTCGGTCTGGCGCCGGGCAGCGTGGACGTCCTCGTCACCCACGACGGGCCGTATGGCCTGGCGCGCGACCGCCGGGGCGGGGAGCTGGGCTCGGCGAAGCTGTCCCGTCTGCTGGAGCACCTGCGGCCGCGGCTGCATGTCGGCGGCCACTACCACCACGCGAACGGCCCGCGCCACTACGGCCCGACGGTCTCCTACACGCTCGCCCAGTTGGTCCGGCCGAAGGCCACCCGCTGGGAGTCCACGCCGGCCAACCCCGAGCAGCGGGTCACCGCGGCCAGCATCGGCCTGTTCGACACCGACTCCAGCGGCACCGGTTCCACCGGCTTCGCCTACGTGGCCGACGAGTGGCTGGCCGAGGCACACGGCGACGCGCTCGACCTGGCGGCCCTCGTCGCCGGCTGAGCGACTGGCGGGCTGGTAGTAGCCGACAGTGACCGCGGCCTGGCCGGCCCGTCGAGCGGGCCGGCCGTGGCGCGCCGTCCGGCTCGGCGCGCGGCGGATCGCCGGTCGCTGGCCGGCGTCACCGTCTGCGGGACGGGCCGGTGGAGGCGAGCTCGCGGCGCGGGCTGGGCGGCCCGGCGACGCCGCGGAGCCCGATCGGCAGCTGGCGGGGGCCACGCAGGACCGGGCTCGGCCGGTAGGGCGGCGGGTCGGCGAGCAGCCGTGGCTCGGTCAGCCTGCGGGCGAGCTGCACCAGCGCGACCTGCGCCTCCAGCCGCGCCAGCGGCGCGCCGAGGCGATCAGGTTGACGGTGGTCTCGTGGCCGGGCGGGTCAGCGCAGGATGCCGGTGTGGCCGAGGGAGTAGCGGCCAGGCAGCGGCCAGACCGCGAGACCGTGCGGCTCACGCCCCACCGGGATCGTGGCGACCAGTTTCCCGGCGGTCGGGGTGTCACCGCCGGCCCCGCCCGTGTCGAAGACGTAGACGACGTTGCTGCGGCGGCCGGAGAGCCACAGCTTCGTCCCGTCCGCGTTCACGTTGCCCATGTCGGGAGTGCCGCCGCCTGGGATCGACCAGTTGGCGACCACCTTGCGACTGGTGAAGTCAATGACGGACACGGAGCCGTTGGTGCCGTTGTGCGGGAAGGGCACCATGTCGGACATGAGCATGCCGCCACGGTTGGCGACGTACAGGTAGCGGCCGTTGCGGCTGGGGTAGAGGCCGTGCGTCTCCGGGCCCGTGTTGATGAAGCCGATCTTCTTGAAGCTGTCGCCGTCGATGACGTGCACGCCGTTGCTGTTCATGTCGGCGACGTACCAGATCTTCCCGGCCGGCTCGATCTTGATGTCCTGCGGCGCGGACTGGCGCCCGAGGTCCAGGTAGCCCTCGACCGACTGGGTGGTCAGGTTGATCTTCACGAGACGGCCGGCGAACTCACAGGTCGCGATCGCGTAGGCGCCGTCGGGGGAGAAGTCGGCGTGGTTGACCCCGGCGCACAACGTGCCGACGTCCAGGCTGTGCTCCAGGGCGAACGTGTGCGGGTCCCGAAAGTCGATACGGTGCAGCGCCTCGGCCATCACCATGGCGTACTTGCCGTCCGGCGTGAAGTACAGGTTGTACGGGTCGGTCACCGGGATCGACGGGCCGGCCGGCTTGCCGGTGCGCGGGTCGAACGGGGTGAGGCTGTTGCCGCTGTTGTTGTTGACCCACAGGGTGCGCAGATCCCACGACGGGACGACGTGCTGCGGCTCGCGGCCGGTGTGATAGGTGCCGATCACCCGTAGCGTGGCCTGGTCGATCACCGTCACCGTGCCGTCCCCGAGGTTCGGCACGTACACCAGCGCCGGGTCACCGCTTACCGCGGGACTGAGCATGCCAGCCCTGGTATAGGCGTACACGTCCGCACCGCCCGCCGCCGTGGTGACCGGGCTCGCCGGCGGGGGAGCCGCCTCGGCCGCCGCATCGGTCTGGCTGGGATGAACGGTGGCTGGCGGGGCGTCGTCGGAGCCCCCGGGCAGTAGCCAGTACCCGAGCGCGAGGCTGAGGGCGACCAGCGCGGCCGCCAGCCCGGCGAACCGGGCGAGCCCGCGTCGGCGCGCCCCGCTCATCGGCCGGTGATGCCTACGGCGTTCGGTCGCGACGTCAGAGGGCATGCGCGCACGTTAGCGCCTTCGGTCACTGGTCCATCCCCGTGGTGGCCGCCGAGTCCGCAATGTCCCCGTGGCCGGTCGTGCTCCCGCGCGGGTTCGCGCGGACGGTCGCCCGCGGCTACCCGGCGAGCGCGGGCATGACCCTCTCGACGACGGTGCGCAGGTAGCGCCAGGCGGTCTCGGGCGGCAGCCCGCCGACCAGCGGCTGAAGGCCGAGCACTTGGCCGCCGCGGGCGTGCTCGACGGCCTCGTCGAGCGGCCGTCGTACTCGAACGGCTCCCCGGTGCTATCTCGAAAGCCGCCGCGTACAGCTCGGGCGTGGGGGCGCCCATGGCCGGCGCCCCATGTCACACCGCGGGGTGAACACGTGACGGCTCCTGGAGGTCATCGGTAGGTCACGGATACGTGTGTGCCCGCGTGGCCCGGCTGGCGGGCAAGGTCACGGCGGGCTCGACGGTGACCCAGTCGGAGTGCTTGCCGGCCCGCCCGTCGCCGGACGAACGGCCGGTCAGCCGCCGACCCAGCCACGGGCGGACGTGGTCCCAGTAGTAGCGCGCCTCCGCGAGCGGGCCGCCCTGGATCGACTCGGGACCTGTGGCGGCCGCCACGGTGAGCCCTGCCGGCGCCGCGCCGAGGGCCTCCAGCACGAGGCTCGCGACCCGCTGGTGGCCGAGAGCGTTGAGATGCAGCCGGTCCGCGGACCAGTAGCCCGGCGAGGGCAGCTCGGCGTCGGCGAAGGCGTTGACGAACAGCACGCCCTTCGCCGCGGCGAGCGCGCCGACGGCGTCAGTCAGCGCGGCGGCGCGCTGGTGCAGCGTCCGGCCGAACGGTAGCCGCCGGGACGGGTCGGCGCCGGCCAGCAGCACCGGCTGGACGCCGGCCCGCCGGCACCGTTCGACCGCGTCGGCGATCAGCGGCGTCAGTCGGGCGACGTCGGCGCCGGCGCGCATCATGTCGTTCCCGCCACCGTTGAGTGTGAGGATCGTCGGCGCCGGGTCGAGGGCCAGTGCCGCGTCGAGCTGCGCGGTGACGATCGGCGCGAGCAGCCGGCCGCGGACCGCGAGGTTCGCGTACCAGAAGTCGCCGGGATGACGCGCGGCAAGCCCGGCGGCGACGAGGTCGGCCCAGCCGCGGGGTCCGCCGTCGTCCCGTTCGTCGCCCATCCCCTCGGTGAAGCTATCCCCGATCGCGACGTAACGCACAGCGGCAGTCCTTATGGTTCTGGGAGCCAGCCGCCCGGCGGATTCCGGGCGGTAGCCACCGGCAGGTGCGCACTCGATGCCTCCGTCCCGCGGGCCGCGTCGCCCCGCGGGACGCCAGGAGGTCCTGGTAGGCGGCGCGTTCGGCGGTGCCGTAGGAGTCCCCGATGCGCATGCGGTTGTCAGCCTATGCCCGTTCCAGCGGACAACGGCAGGGCCAGGGTCATTGGACCTTGCTGGCTAGCTTCCGGGCCGATTTCGCGCCAATCGCCTGTTCGCAATCGGGCGCGCGAACCAGCAGCCCATACGCCTCTGTATCCGAAGGTGTCGCCCGGCGGTTTCGTCATCATCGACGACTATCACCTGCCCATGTGCCGCGAGGCCGTCCACGACGTCCGGTCCGCGCACGCCGTCACCGCGCCGCTGGTGACGGTCGATCAGGACGCGGTGTTCTGGCGGCTTCCCGCGTCGGCGTAGCCACTCGCCAGGACGATCAGCTCCCCGGCGCGACCGCCTGCCGTGCCCGGGAGCGGGCGGCCTGGCCGGCGCCAGGCCGCCCGCCGGGTCACGGCCGCTCGGCCGTGGCCGGTTCGTTTACGACGGTCCTCGGCGCCGTGGTCTTCGGCGGCGCCGTCTTCGCGGGCGTGGTCTTCGCCGGCGTGGTCTTCGGGGGCGCGGTCACCGGGAGGTAAAGGCGGGCGCCGCCGGCGGCGAACTCGGCCGACTTCGCGCGCAGGCCGGCCGCGAGCGCCTCACCCGGCGCGAGGCCGTGCTCGTCCGCGTAGCGGCGGACGTCCTGGCTGATCCGCATCGAGCAGAAGTGCGGACCGCACATGCTGCAGAAGTGCGCGGACTTCGCCGGCGGCGCGGGCAGGGTCTCGTCGTGGTAGGCCTCGGCCGTCTCCGGGTCTATCGCCAGGTGGAACTGGTCGGTCCAACGGAAGTCGAACCGCGCGTCCGACAGCGCGTCGTCCCAGGCTTGCGCGCCCGGGTGGCCCTTCGCGAGATCGGCGGCATGGGCGGCGATCTTGTACGCGATGACGCCGGCCTTCACGTCGTCACGGTCGGGCAGGCCGAGATGCTCCTTCGGTGTGACATAGCAGAGCATCGCCGTGCCGTGCCAGCCGATCATCGCCGCGCCGATCGCGGAGGTGAGATGGTCGTAGCCCGGCGCGATATCGGTGGTCAGCGGCCCGAGTGTGTAGAACGGGGCGTCGTGGCACAGCTCGCGCTGCAGGTCCACGTTCTCCTTGATCTTGTTGAGCGGCACGTGTCCCGGGCCCTCGATCATCACCTGCGTGTCGTGCTCCCAGGCGATCGTCGTCAGCTCGCCGAGGGTCGCGAGCTCCGCCAGCTGGGCATCGTCGTTCGCGTCGGAGATGGAGCCGGGCCGCAGCCCGTCGCCGAGGGAGAACGTCACGTCGTAGGCGCGCAGGATCTCGCACAGCTCGGCGAAGTGGGTGTAGAGGAAGTTCTCCTCGTGGTGCGCCAGGCACCAGGCCGCCAGGATCGCGCCGCCGCGCGAGACGATCCCGGTCCGCCGCCGCGCCGTGAGCGGGACGTACCGCAGCAGCACGCCGGCGTGCACTGTCATGTAGTCGACGCCCTGTTCGCACTGCTCGACCACCGTGTCCCGGTACAGCTCCCAGGTCAGGTCCTCGGCGCGGCCGCCGGCCTTCTCCAACGCCTGGTAGATCGGGACGGTGCCGACCGGGACGGGGGAGTTGCGCAGGATCCACTCCCGGGTCGTGTGGATGTCGCGGCCGGTCGACAGGTCCATCACCGTGTCCGCGCCCCAGCGGGTCGCCCAGACCATCTTGTCGACCTCCTGCTCGATCGACGAGGTCACCGCGGAGTTGCCGATGTTCGCGTTGATCTTCACGAGCAGGTTGCGGCCGATCGCCATCGGCTCCGACTCCGGGTGGTTCACGTTCGCCGGCAGCACCGCCCGGCCGGCGGCGATCTCGGCTCGGACGAACTCGGCGTCGAGTCCTTCGCGGACCGCGACGAACTCCATCTCCCGGGTGATTTCGCCGCGGCGGGCATAGGCGAGCTGGGTGACCGCCCGGCCGGGCCGCGCCCGGCGAGGGCGCCGCCCGCCGGCGAACAGCTCCCCGGCCGGCGGAGGTGCCTGGCCGGTGGCCGCCGGGTCGCCGGTCTCAACGGTGTCCGCGCGCGCCTCGATCCACGGCGAGCGCAGGGCCGCGAGGCCGCGGCGGACGTCGACGGTGACGTCCGGGTCCGTGTACGGGCCTGAGGTGTCGTACAGGACCACCGACTCGCCGGTGGTCAACACCACCTCGCGCATCGGGACGCGCAGCGGGCCGCCCGGGCCGCCCGGGCCGGCGAGGTAGGTCCGACGGCTGCCGGGCAGCGGCGCGACCGTGGTGGGCTGTGCGGAGGTGGGCTGTGCGGAGGTGGGCATGGTGGTGCTGGAGGCAGGACGCGCCATGAGAAAAGCTCCCTACGCCGGCATTACCCGGACAGGTTCAGCGGTCGGCGGCCCCGGGCCCAAGGCCCAGCCGCCCTCTCAGCCTCCTGAGGGGGAAGCTCCCGCGTGATGCCCCGGGCGGACCCCGGGGCAGCTCCCGCGGCCCGGTGGCCGCGGAGCACCAGGCACGCTACGCCAGCCCGGCCGGACGAGGCCAGGGTTCGGCGCGGGTCAGGCCGTCTTCGACGCCGTCTGCTGGGATGTGGACTGCTGGCCGAGCAGGGTCCGCTCGGCGTGGCGCAGCTCGACGGCCTGGCCGAAGTCCCGGCGGTCGAGGGCGTCGTCCTTGGCCGCGCGCAGCGCCTCGACGCGGGCGTCGAGGTCACCGGCCAGCGAGTCCAGCAACGTGGGGCCCGGGTAGGGCAGCACGTCGAGTGCCACCAGGACGCGCCGGTGCGCCTCGTCGCGGTTCACCCGCAGCCGGTCGAGCACCCGGGAGGCGTGCCCGCCGTCCTCGCGCAGCAGGGCGAGCAGGATGTGCTCGGAGCCGACGCTGGTGTGGTCGACCGCGGCGGCCTCGCGCCGGGCACGTTCCAGAATCCACCGCGCCCGCAGGCTCATGGGCAGCGGCTTGGTCCGGCCCGCCCGGGCGCGCAGCTTCGCCGTGACCGATGGCGCCGCCGCCCCGCGCCCGACAACCCGGGTGACCTCGGCGCGCGCCCGCTCCGGCGTCACGTTCAGCGAGGCCAGCACGGCCGCCCCCGAGCCGATCCGCCTGCTCAGGGCCCCGAGCAGCAGATGCTCGGTGCCGATCTCGTCGTGGCCGAGGTTCAGCGCCTCCTCTTGCGCGAGCACGAGGAGACGGCGGGCCTGGTCATTGAACTGGTCGTGCATCGCGGTGAGCTCCCGGTGCGATGTCCCGCCGCGCCACGGCGGCCGGCGTTTAGTTGTCCCTCCATTGTCCCGAACTGTGGGCCTGCAAGAGGCAATCTCTGGAAACGTGGGCCGACCGCCGCCTCGGACGTCTGCCGGGCGTCATCCGACCGCCGGGCAGCGCGGGCTTGGGACTGGGCGCATTCGGCTGCTCGTCGGCCCGGGAGTTGGCTGACGTACTGTCGGCGCGTGTGGGGGACAGCCGTCCAGGGGGCACCGCCGGTCGGACTCGGCGAGGACGGGGCGTGCCCGGTCGGCGGGCACGTTCATGACCGCTGACGGCGCTGGCCGGTGGTCGGGTGGCGTTGCGGGGCTGCCCGGGGACGGCGGTCCGCCGCTGGTCGGGTACACACTGCGGTATCTGCGGGACCCGGCGCCGCACTGGCGGGCGCGTTACGACAGGTATGGGCCGGTGTCGTGGGAGCGGACGTTCGGGCTACGGGTGGTGACGCTGCTCGGCCCGGACGCCGCGGGCCTGGCCCTGCGCAACCAGGAGCGGGCCTTCGCCAACGGCCCCGGCCAGGAGCTGCTTGCCGGGCCGTTCTTCCGCCGTGGGCTGACGATGCTCGACTTCGACGAGCACCGTCACCATCGCCGGATCATCGCCGCCGCCTTCGCTCCTGACCGGCTGCGCGACTACCTGGTGAACATGAACCCGTCCATCGCGCGAGGCCTGGCCGGATGGCGGCCGGCTGAGAAGTTCCGGGTCTATCCAGCGATGAAACAGCTGACCCTGGAGCTCGCGACCGAGATCTTCATGGGGGAGCGGCTCGGCCCGCAGGCCGACCGGTTCAACGCGGACCTGTTCGACTGTCTGCGGGCGGCGGCCTCGGTGGTGCGGGTACCGGTGCCGGGGCTGCGCTGGTCCCGTGGCCTGGCCGCGCGTCGGCGGCTGGAGGAGTTCCTGGGGCCACGGGTGCCGGCGAGGCGGGCCGCCGGAGGCACCGACATGTTCAGCCGGCTGTGCCGCGCTCGGGACGAGGACGGCAACACGCTGACCGACGACGACGTCGTCAGCCACATGATCCTGATGATGGCGGCGGCGCACGACACGTCGACGGGCACGATGACCAGCATGATCTACTTCCTGGCCCGGCATCCGGAGTGGCAGGAGCGCTGCCGCGACGAATCACGCGCCCTTGGCACGGGCGCGGTGGACCACGCCGACCTGGCCCGGCTGCCTGCGCTGGACCTGGTGATGAGGGAGTCGCTGCGCCTGATCACTCCGGTGCCGCTTCTCGTGCGGCGGACGGTCCGCGACGCCGACGTGCTGGGCGTGCCGGTACCGGCTGACACCCTCGTCGCCGTCGTTCTGGGCTTCACTCACCAGATGCGCGAGTACTGGCCCGAGCCCGAGCGCTTCGACCCCGAGCGCTTCGCCGCGCACCGCCGCGAGGACAAGGCGCACCCCCACGCGTGGCAGCCCTTCGGCGGCGGCGCGCACACCTGCATAGGCCTGCACTTCGCGGGCCAGCAGGTCAAGGCGATCTTGCACCAGATGCTGCTGTGCTACCGGTGGGGCCTGCCGGCGGGTTACCGGCTCTCCCTCGACCGGTTTCCGCTCCCGGTCCCACGCGACGGTCTGCCCGTCCAGCTCGAAGCGATCACCTGATCCGGGCGTCGTACCCGAGCGGGCCCACCGGCCGCCGCCGCACCCCGGCGGCCGGCCGGGCTGACCCGCGGACCGTGCTTCGAAGGATCTCGGCGCGTTGCCCGTACGACTTCCCGCGAATCGCGGCGGTGACGCCGCCCCAGGGCATCGAAGTCCCTGCTACGAAGGGGGATAGCGGGTGACCCAGGTTGACGTTGCCTCGCCCCACGGGTCGGCGACCTCCGCACTGCCGGTGACCTCGCGGACCAGGTCGTCGGCCAGCTCCTGGACGACGCCGGCGCCCTCCAGCTCGGCGAGCCAGTCCGCGGGCAGGGCGTCCACCCCATACGCGGCGCCGACGAGGTTGCCGCAGATCGAACCGGTGGAGTCGCTGTCACCGGAGTGGTTGACGGCAGCGAGCAGCGCGGCGGCCGGATCGTCCGCCGCGGCGAGCGCGCAGAACACGGCGATCCCCAGCGCCTCCTCGGCGACCCAGCCGGCCCCGAGCGCCTCCACCTCCCGGGCGAGGCGTGCGGCGTCCGAGCGGGCACCGGGCACCCGGGCGGTGGTCTCGGCGGCGGCGAGCGCCTGGCGCAGCGCGGCCGCCACCTCGGCGCCCGCCGGCTCCTGCGCGGCCCGGTCCTGCGCCGAGCGCGCCGCGTCGCCCACCGGCTCGCCCGCCAGCAGCCGGGCGATGATCCACGCGAACGCGCCGGCGGCGAGATACCCGGACGGATGCCCATGGGTCAGCACCGCGCACTCGGTCGCAAGCGACCACGAGTCCTCCGGGTCGCGGCGCAGCAGGCCGAAGGGAGCCGAGCGCATCACCGTGCCGCAGCCCTTGCTGCCCGGGTTCGCTGGATGCTCCAGCGTCCCCATCTTCGGCTGCGATAGCCCCGACAGGCAGGCCTCGCCCGGCGCCCGCCTGGCGTAGAGGACCGGCTGGGCGGCGAGCCAGCCGCTCACCTCCGCCGGCGGCTTGCCCGTCCGCTGGGTCACCAGCCAGCGCTGGTAGGCCTGCCACAGCACCGTCGGCGGATGGCAGATCCCGCGCGACCGGCCCCGGACCGAGGCGCGGATCAAGCCCTCGGCGGTGAACAGCGTCAGCTGGGTGTCATCGGTGATGGGAGCGAGCACGCCGTACCCGCCGGTCAGCCCGGTGACCCCGGCCGGTCCGAACCGGGCCCGGATCTCCTCAAGCGAGAGGAACTCGATCCCGGCGCCCAGCGCGTCCCCGAGCGCGCCGCCCAGCAGGCAGCCCCGCACCCTGTCCCGGTAAGACAACACCGGCGTCCCGCCTCCTCCACGGCCAGCACCCGCCCGCTCTGCCCGACCACGCCAGGCTCGACCACGAGTGATCCAAGCCTAGGCAGTGCCCCCGACAATTCCGCCCCGCGGCGCCAGCAAGACCACGCCGTCCGTGACGCCCGCCACCCGTCTGATCGTTTCGCCCGGTCCCACGCGCCGGAGGCGGGCGGCGGCCTTTCCTGACCACCGCGGCCGACTCGGTGCTCCGGTCGTCCTCGCCCGTGGGCCGGTTGGCGCTGGTCATCGGGGGGACGCCTCTGGGGTGCCCTCGCGCCCGCCGGGGCCACGCGGCGCCGGCCGCGGCGCGGGCGCCCACCGGTCGGTCCCGACGGGTGGCCAGACGACAGAGGCGGTGGCCAATGGGATGGCGCGAGATCCTGGGCGTGCCGGCGGACCAGCCCCCGCGGGGGCGGCACGAGGGATACCAGGGCAGAGGTTATCGGCGGGAGGACCGCCACTACACGGATGACGTCTACCCGGGCGACCAGCGGCCGATCCCCGACCGGGCGACCGAGCGTGTCTTCCGGCCCGGCGACGTGGACGAGTCGCCGGACCAGGGCCCGACCAGTCATGGCGTCCTCGACGAGGCGTCGCCCGGCCGGCCCGAAACCCGTCCCGCCGACGCGGGGGAGCCCGGCCGGACGGGCCTGCCCGCCGAGCCGGCCGCGGGGGCGCCCCTGACGAAGCCCGCGGCGGAGCCCAGCCGGACGGCGGAACCGGCCCAGGCGGCCGGAGCGACCCCGGCAGATGAGCCCGCCGACGCAGGTCGGCCGGCGCCCGGCTGGCGGGGCAGCCCGCCGGCCGAGCGCGTCATCGCGCCCGCGGCGGGCGGCGCCCAGCTCGCCTGGCGGTTCCCGCCGCAGCAGGTGGTCGCCTCCTACGAGACGCACGGCCAGGCCGTCCGGGCGGTCGACTACCTGGCCGACCGGCGGTTCCCCGTCGAGCGGACGGCGATCGTCGGGCGTGGCCTGACCAGCGTGGAGTCGATCGGCCGGATGTCGTGGCGGGACTCGACGCTGCGGACCGTCGGTACCTGGGCGGTGGCGGGTGCCGTGTTCGGCCTGGTCATCGGCCTGCTGGACTGGGCCAGCCCGCTGCGCGCCGCGTTCTCGCTCGCGCTGTGGGGACTGCTGATCGGCGCCGTCCTCGGGCTGCTCGGCGGCCTGCTGGTGCGCGCGTTCGCGGGCGGCGGCCATCCGGACCGGGTGACCCGGACACGGGCCTACCGGGCGGACAGCTACGACCTGCTCGTCGACACCGAGGTCGCCGACCGGGCGCGCAGCCTGCTCGTCCTGGCCGGCTTCCCGGTCACCGGCGCGATCCGCCAGGATGCCGCCGCGTCCGGCGGCCTGCGGGTCGGGCACCCCGGCGAGCCGGGCCGGACCGGCGCCCGCCGGCCCTGACCGCACGCGACGAGCGCCCTCCCCGCCGCCGCTCGACACCCGCGCAAGGAGGCGGGTCATGCACGTCGCCGCCGATCTTCGGGAGCTGCTCGGCGCGGAGCTGGCGCAGCAGCGGGAGTCCGGGCATGACGTCGAAGGGCTGGCCGAGGAGGTCGCGCTGGCCGTGCGGGCCGAGCGGGACCCGCGGTCCGCGCGGCTGGGGGAGCTGTACGACGCGCTGCTCGCGGCGCCGCCGCTGCCGGGATGGCCGTACGACGAGCCGTCGAGCTGGGCCCGGATCGAGGCGACCTTGCCGCCGGATCCCGGGCCCATTGATGCCGCCCCGGGCCCGCCGTCGGCGCGGGAGCGGATTCACGGCGCCTGGCTCGGCCGGTGCGCCGGTTGCACCCTGGGCAAGCCGGTCGAGGGCTACGGCTGGTCCCGCACCCGGATCCGGGAGTACCTGACCGCCGCCGGCGCCTACCCGCTGCGGGATTACGTCCCCGCGTGGCGGCCGACCCCGCCCGGCACCCGGCTGCATCCGGAGTGCTGGTGGGAGACAACGCTCGGCAACGTCGCGGGCATGGCCCGGGACGACGACATCGACTACACGATCCTCGCGCTGCACGTACTGGAGACGCACGGGTTCGACTTCGGACCCGCCGACGTCGGCGCCGCGTGGCTGGAGCTGATCCCGTACAGGCAGACCTACACCGCCGAGCGGGCCGCCTACCGCAACCTCGTCTGCGGGCTGGCGCCGCCGCGGACGGCCGTCGTCGACAACCCCTACCGTGAGTGGATCGGCGCTCAGATCCGCGCCGACCTCTGGGGCTACGTATGCCCGGGCGACCCGCGCCGCGCTGCCCGGCTCGCGTGCGCCGACGCCAGCCTGTCGCACACGGCGAACGGCGTCTACGGCGAGATGTGGGTCGCCGCGCTGCTGGCGCTGGCGCCCGTCACCGACGACGTGGCGACGGCGCTGGGTGCCTCCCTGGACCACATCCCGCCGCGCTCCCGGCTCGCCGAGGCGCTGCGCGGCGTACTCGAGTCCTTCGCGGCGGGCGTCGACTGGGACGGCGCCGTCGACGCGATCGAGGCCCGGCACGGCCACTACGGCTGGCTGCACACGATCGCCAACGCCGCGGCGGTCGCGGCGGCGCTCCTGTGGGGCCAGTGCGACTTCAGCCGGACCATCGGTCTCGCCGTCCAGGCCGGCCTGGACACCGACTGCGACGGGGCCACCGCGGGTTCCGTCTTCGGTCTCCTGCACGGCCGCGCGGCCCTGCCCGCGCGCTGGACCGACCCGCTGCTCGACCGGGTCCGCAGCGCGTTGACCGGCTATGACGACACGCCCATCTCCGCGCTCGCCAACCGTACCCACCGGTTCGTGGCCGGCGGCTTCCACCGTTGATCGACAGCGCCTGTATGCCCTGTCCACCGGCGTTGGCTGCCTGTTCGTTCGTCGCTGCGACGGTGCCCGCGAGGAGTTCACGACGCTGCCGTAGGTAGTTGTTCCGTGGGCATGCTGAGACTCCTTCGCAGGCCGGAGGACGGGGCCGCGCACGTACCCGTGCCGGGCTCGGACGTCTCCGCGGCACCGACGGACCAGCTGTGGGAACGGCATCGCGCGGAGCTGCCCTGGGGGCGTCCCGACGTGGAGCGTGGTCGCCGCCTGAGTCGCCGCGACGTCGCGGAGCAGGTCGTCACCCGGCCATGCCCGGTCGGGAACGACAGAACACGAAGGTCCGACCGGTTCGCGACGGTCGTCCTCACCCGTCCAGGGTTCACCCGCTGACGGCTGCCACGACGCGGGTGGTGACGACAGCAACCCTTTCCCCGGGAAGGATTCCGCCGGGGCCGTCCCGCCAGTGCGCGCCGGGCGCGCCCGGCCGGGGACCTTCTGCCGGATTACTTTACGTCGAATGCCGGCGCGCGACCTGAAGCGCGATTTCTCGGGGGCATGGATGGCGGCGAGTAATGCTTTGGGAAATCGGGTAGCCTTCCTCCGCGACCAGGGGCCGCATCTTTCAGGAGGTGTTACATCAGCATGAGAATGCGAAAGACCATGAGTCTCCTTGCCTCGACCGGGGCCGCCGGCGCGCTGCTGCTCGGCATGGCCATTCCTGCCGGCGCGGACCCCAACAGCCCGAACGTCGGGATCACGGGTGTCGCCCGGTGTCCGGCCAGCGTCGCGCAGGGCGTCGCGGTCACCACGTCGGCAGGGGAGACGGACACTTCCGCGGTCACTGCCACAGGCTCCTACGGCCTGAGCCTCCAGCAGGTACCGGCAGCCGGGACCACCGCGACGTTCAGCGTTCAGTGCAGCAACGGCGCGGATAACTTCACCCGCAGTCTTACCATCACCAGGCCCATCAGCGGAAAGGTGATAACGGTCAATCTGTTCTCGTAGCGGACCATCTCCGTCGAATACTGAACCTTTTCCGTCGCCGTTGGCCAGCAGGCCCGGGCTTCACAAGTCAGGGTAAAACGGAAATGGTTCAGTCGATGAGCCGAGGATCCCCTGGCTCGCGTAGCGATATCGAGACGGCTTCCACCGTGCTTTCCGGTGGAAGCCGTCTCCTGTACCCGGGCAGGGCTGGTCGGTCAGGAGTCGCTGCGGTGCCCGGAGAGAACCGCCCGGGGCTGGCACCCAGGATGGTTATCGCCGCCAGCGGGGTGGTGCGAGATCCTGGGCTCCCAGCGCCCGGAGAAGGTCGGTGGCCCGGACCACCACCCGGCCTGTGCAGGGCTTGCCGGGCGCGGTCAGGTCGTGTTCGAGCTCGACCTGGAGGTTGTAGAACTCCGCGAGGTGCCCGGCGATTTCCCTGAACCGCTCCTCGAGCTCCCACAGGCGCCGGTCGTATGCCGGGCTGACCGCCTGCTGCGCGTCTCGTTCCGCTCGGTGGGCTCGGCAGAGGTGGTCGGGATCGCCGGGGATGGCCCGGTTGTCGCAGCGGCGCATGACATAGCCGCGGAGACCCATGGGCACCAGGGCCGTACACCGCTCGTTCTCCAGCATCGAGTCGTGGCTACCGTTTCTTCTCGACGCCCTCACTGCCAGCGTCAACTCGGCTGGCGCGCGTTCTTCGTCACCAGCTCGCGGGCGTGCTGGGCGTCGTCGGCGTCGATCGCGAGCTCGGCCAGCGCCCGGCACTGCTGGATCGTGTGCGCGGCGAGGGAGTCGCGGACCGCCGCGACGGCCCGTCCCGACATCGAGAGGCTGGTGACGCCGAGGCCGACCAGAACGGCCGCGAGCAGGGGATCGGCCGCGGCCTCGCCGCAGACGCCGACCGGCTTGCCGGCTGCCGCCCCGGCGGTCGCGCAGTCCGCCACGAGGCCTCTTCAGCCGCGGTCGAGCGGCGGGATGCGGATCCACAGCGAGGTGGACGCGGCGACGAGCGTCCCGTCCAGGGCGTAGACGGCGCTGGAGGCGCGCAGCTTGCGGCCCTCTGCCGCCTCCGCGCGGGCGACGACGACGTACGTCTCGCCGGGCCGCACCGGCCCGGCGACGGTCACGGTCTGGCGGGCCAGCAGGGCGGCCAACTCGTCGGCCGGCGCCGCGGCCTGGTGCGCCCAGAACGAGGGGCAGTCCAGCGCCGACCACAGCAGGGGCCGGCCGATCGTGCCGTCGGGGGACGCGAGCAACGCGTCGACGGTCCACGGGGTCGCCACCAGCCCGGGCGGGCCGCCGGGCACCGGGGCGGGCAGCAGCCGCAGCCCGTCGCCCTGGGCGCGGCCGGTGCCGCACCCGAAGCAGTTCGGGAACGGATGCCTGCCCCCGTCGGGGAACCAGGTGAACCCGGCCACCGCCCGCTGGGCCGCCGCCAGCCCGACGAACGGCGGCAGCTCGACGAGGTTCTCGGCCCGCGCCGCCTGTGCCTCCACCAGCACCGTCTCGTCGAGCACGAGCCGCACCCCGCCGCCGGCCGCGGGCTCGGCGGCCAGCGCGACGTTCAGTGGCGTCGGTGCCCGCAGCACCACCTCGGCCGCCCACCCGAGCCCGGACGCGGTCTGCGCGTCCGCGAGCCGGTCCGCGAGCGCGCCCGCGATCCAGCCTCCGTTGGCGGTTCCCGGCGGGCCCTCGAACCGCGTCGGCACGACCAGCGTCCCCGGCGCGGCCACGACCTGCCCGCCATCCACACTGAGTCCGTCCACGCCTCGGAACGCTATCGGCCGCCGACCCGCGATGCGCCGTCTCGTGACCGCCTGCTCATGGGACCGTGGCCCGCTAGCGGGACGGTCGCACGCTGTTCGCCTGCGCGTCGTAGACCAGCAGGCCATCAGGCCGGAGCCGGACGCCTTCCGTGGGCAGGTGGTCGACGAGGCGGCCGTCGTGCATCAGGTGGTGAACGGTCCAGCCGTGGGCGATGACCGCGACGTCGGCGATGATCCGTCGGTGGCAGCGCCACCAGAGGGACTCCCCGCACATCACGGTTGTCCGCACCTGTCCGGACTCGGCCAGCAGCCGGTCCATCGCGACGAGGAACCTCGGGTCCCGGGTGTAGCCGGCGTACCCGCGGAAGGACGCGTTCCGCCAGGCGAGATCGGGAGACTCCGGCCGCGGCCGGCGGAAGCCGCCGAGGTCCTGTTCCCAGCGATAGGCGATCCCGGCGGCCGGAAGCCACCGCTGTAGGCAGGCGCGGACGACGTCGGGGTTGTGCCGGCTGCCGGGCGCGCTGCGGACATCCACGACGGCCTCCACCCCGGCGCCTCGCAGCAGCCCGGTCAGCGTCTCCCGGTCCGCCGTGCCATGCCCGACCGTCAGCAGTTCGGGGACCTGGCCCGGCCGCTGTCGGGACGTGTCCGAGCAGGCGCGGTGGGGCGAGGAGCCGGCGGCACCGAGGCTGGCCATACCTGATGGTGTCGCCACCACCCGGTCGCCCCACACGTCCTGACGGCGCGGCGGGTCCACCGCACAAACCCGGCGGCGCTGCTCGACGTCGATCCGGACGCCCCGCCCAAGCACGGCTCATTCGGCCGCGGCCGGCACCGCCGCGGTGGTGGGTTCGGCCGGGTGGCGGCGCTCCGGGGCGGTGGCCGCGACGAGCAGGACCGCCGGAAGGTAGGAGTTCAGCACGAACACCGGCGCCACGACGAGCACCGTCGCGGCCAGCACGCAGAGCACCGCGGGCCGGCCGAGCACGGCCAGCCGGGTGCGCAGCGCCGTCGGCGGGACGTGTGCCCTCGGCAGCCTGGGGACGACGACCGCGGTCAGCGCGGCGGGCGCGGCGACGATCCACAGCACGACCCGCCAGCCCGCCCACTGCCCGATGAGGACACCGAGTGGGACGCCGAGCACCGTCGACAGCGACGTCCCGGCGGTGACGGCGGCCAGCGCCCGGCCGCGGCGCTGCTCGCCGGCGAGCAGGCCGGCCATGACGTAGGCGTTCGACTGGAAGGCGGCGGCGCCGACAGCGGCGGCGGCCCGGCCGGCGGCGAGAACCGCGAACGTCGGGGCGAGCGCCTGGCCGGCCATGCCCGGCAGGAACAGCACGAGGCCGCCGCCGAGCAGCAGCCGGCGGTCCCAGCGGCCGGTGACGGTCGCGATGATCGGCGAGCCAACCGCGTAAGTGACCGAGAAGATCGTCGTGAGCTGCCCCGCCGTCGGGACACTCACCGACAGCGCCGTCGGTGGCGGAGCCGGCCGTGGGACCTGGTCAGTTCGATGACGGCTCAGGCTCGCATGACGGCCAGCGTGCCAGCGCCGCCCGGCGCCGTCGAGCGAGTTCCCGGGCGGGCGGCCGCGGGCGGGACGGGGAGGTCGTTTCGCCCGCCGGGGCGCGGGCACGCGGGGTAGGGGACGGTCGATCCAGCGGGAGGCGGCCATGGTGTGCGGGGAACCGATCCTCGTGACAGGGGCGGCCGGCGGCCTGGGCGGCGTCGGCCGGACGGTGGTGGAGCTGCTGCTGGAACGATCCCGGGCGGTCCGGGCGATGGCCCACCGGGAGGACGAGCGGGCCGAGGCGCTGCGCGCGCTCGGCGCCGAGGTCGTCGTCGGTGACCTGACCTGCCCGCAGGACGTCGCCCGGGCGGTGTGCGGCTGCCGGCGGATGTACTTCGCGATGAGCGTCTCGCCCGACTACCTGGAGGCCGCGACCACCGTGGCGACGGTCGGCCGGGCGCTCGGCTGCCTGGAGACGCTGGTCGCGATGTCACAGCTGACGGTGTCGCGGATGTGCGCGCTGCGCATCGAGGAGTCCCGGCAACACCGGCTGCACTGGCTGTCCGAGCAGGTGCTCGACTGGTCGGGCCTGCCGGTCACGCATGTGCGCCCGACGGTGTACCTGGAGAACCCGATGTTCACCGGGCTCGCCGCCGACTCGATCCACCGCGACGGGACGCTGAGCCTGCCGCTCGGCGCGGGGCGCACCTCGCCGGTGGCGGCCCGGGACGTTGCGCGGGTCGTCGCCATCCTGCTGGCCGAGCCGCACGCGCACCACGCCCGCGTCTACGAGCTGACCGGCCCGCGTTCCGAGGATCCGTCCGCGCTCGCCGACGAGTACGCGCACGCGCTCGGCCGGCCGGTGCGCTACGTGGACCTGCCGCCCGACCGGTGGGCCGACGAGGTCCTGCCCCAGGCGGGCCTGACCCCGCACGTCCGCCAGCACCTGGTGACGTTGGCCCGGATGCACCGGGAGAACCGCTTCGACCGGCTGACCAACACCGTCGAGGAGGTCACCGGCACACCCGCGCAGAGCGTCGAGTCCTACGTCGCCGAACACGCCGCGCTTTTCGCCCCGGTGGCCGTTGCCCACTGAATCAGGTGACGGAGCCTGAGCTGCTCGGGGCGCAGGGAGCACGCGAAACCGCCCCACCTCGGAATCGACACCGCGGGTAATCCGGGCCGCGGTTATGGGATCGATACACTCTTCGCGGCCCCACGACGCCGGGCCTGATTCGGTCCTGGCGCGGGTTCGGCGGGCGGGCACCTTCGTGCCCGAGTCCGTGGTCCTGGCGTTACGTCCTGACCCGGCCCCGGTGGCGCGGCCGGCAGGCTACCAGCCCCCGGACCGCCCGGGCGGCCGGCCAGGACGCGCCCGGAGTCCGGATGGGGGCAAGGCGTACTCCGGCCGTGCGCCGACGGGCCCGTGGCCACACCAGGCCTGAAGAAGCCGCCGGGTGAACTCATCATGCGGAGCTGACTTTCTCCGGGCTGTAGTATCCGGGCCGGCGTTTCTGACGGCGTGAACTGCGGGATCGTCGGCGAATCGGTGGCGGGGACTTCCGGCCGACCGGCAGGCTGGCCGGCTGGCCGGAAAAGGCAATCCCGGCGGGTTCTGGTGGGCGCGGCGCGGGGCCTGGCGGGGCGGCGCGACTCGGCCGGGCCGACCCGGACGCGGCGGGCCGACCCGTGTCAGCCGGGCGGCGGTGTCGCGGCACGGAGGGTGCGGCTGTGACGCGGAACAGGCCGTGTGGCGCGGGCGTTTCTGACGCTATGGCGCGTGTTACTGTCTCGGCGCGCTGCCGCCCGACTGTTCACCTTCTGGGTGTTCCGCGAGCGGATCAGCGGGCCCGGCCGCGGCGCTCATGCACCGCATGCTGAGCAGCGGTTCCACAGGTCGTTTTCCCTCGAATGGCTGAGGAACGGACGGTAGCTATGCCCATGCACCTCGCGCGGCTGCTGGATGAGCGAATACTGGATCTCACGCCACGAGCGGACCTTGCCCGGCCGAGGAAGCGCGCTCGATGACGGACGTCGCCGCCGGCCTGGCGAACTCCGTCATCGTGCTCACCTACCTGGCGATCTCGCTGACCATCGCCCGCGGGCTGTGGACGTCGTGCCAGTGGCGCACCAACAAGCTCGGCACGGCCACGGCGGCGATCTTCTTCACCTGCGCGCTGGGCCACGCGGCGCACGTGGCGACCTACGCCGCCGCGCCGCTCACCGGACAGCCGGCGCACGAGCACCTCGACAGGCCGGTCCTCGGCTCGCTGGGCGTGTTCTGGGACCTGGTCACCGCGGGTGTCGCGCTCTGGTACTGGTCGCTGCGCAGCCGGTTCCCCGCCTTGGTGCGCGGCGCCGCCGTGTTCGAGGACCTGCGGCTGCGCCAGGCCGCCGAGCGCCGGCTGCGGCTGTCCGAACGCCGCTACCGGGGAATCGTCGAGACGACCAGCGAGGGCGTGGTGCTCCTCGACGAGGCCGGCGTGGTCGAGTACGCGAACGCGCAGTTCGCTGCCCTGGTCGGCTGCACGCCCCGGGAGGTCAGGGGACGGGCGTTCACCGACCTGGTGCTGCCCCAGTACCGGGAGCGGCTGGCGGGCGGGCTCGCCGGGGTACGCGAGCACGGTACGCAGCGGCTGGAGGCGGAGCTCTCCCGCCGCGGCCAGCCGGGGGCGCACGGCCCCGCCCAGCGGGTGTACGCGCAGATCGCGCTGACCGCCCGGGCCGAGTCCGACACCGGGCCAGGCGACGAGCCGCCGGCGGGGGCGCCCGCGACCCGCGGCGGCGCGCTGGCGATGGTCGCGGACGTGACCGAGCGGCGCAACGCCGAGACCCAGCTGCGCCAGGCGCAGCGGCTCGACGCGGTCGGCCAGCTCGCCGGTGGCGTCGCGCACGACTTCAACAACCTGCTCACGGTCATCGACGGCTACGCCACGATCCTGCTCAGCGAGGTAGCAGGACCGGCGCGACGGGACGTGACGGCGATCCGGGAGGCGGCGGCGCGGGCGTCCGCGCTGACCCGCCAGCTGCTGGCGTTCGCGCGCACCCAGCAGGCCCAGCCGGAGGCCGTCGACCTCGACGAGCTGGTGGTCGGCATCGAGGACATGCTGCGCCGGCTGATCCGCGAGGACATCCAGATCACCGTGCGGGCCGGTTCCCAGGGAGCGACGGTGTGGGCCGACCGCGGCCAGCTGGAGCAGGTGCTGATGAACCTGGCCGTGAACAGCCGCGACGCGATGCCCGACGGCGGCCGGCTCACCATCAGCACGAGGCGCGGCCCCGGCCCGCTCGCCGACGGCGCCGGCGAGCTGGTCACGATCGCCGTGTCCGACACCGGTGCCGGGATTCCCGAGGACATTCAGCCGAGAATCTTCGAACCGTTCTTCACGACCAAGGAGCCGGGCCAGGGCACCGGGCTGGGGCTGTCGACCGTGTACGGCATCGTCAGCCAGGCCGGCGGCCAGGTGGTCGTCGACTCCGCGCCCGGCCGCGGTACCGAGATCCTGGTCCATCTGCCGACGACGGAGGCGGCGCCGCGGCCGGGCGGCCCGTCCCCTCAGACCGATCAGCTGGCCGGCGGCTATGGCACGATCCTGCTCGTCGAGGACGACGCCGAGATCCGCCGGCTGTCCGAACGGGTCCTGCTGGCTGCTGGCTACGACGTGCTGACCGCGTCCGACGGCCGCGGCGCGCTGGACGTCGCCGCGGCCGCCGGCCCGCTCGACCTGCTGATCACGGATGTGATCATGCCCCGGATGAACGGGCGCCAGCTGGCCGACTGGCTGCGGGCGACCCGCCCCGAGCTCCCGGTGCTGTTCGTGTCGGCCTACCCGCGTGGCCTGCTCGGCGCGGTCCTCCCCGGCGAGCCACACGGCGCCTACCTGGAGAAGCCCTACACACCGTCGCTGCTGACGGCCAGGGTCAGCCACCTGCTCGGCGCGGCCCGAGCGGCGGCCGGCGCCGGCCAGCGGCCGCCGGACGACACCACCGGCACCACGGATTCTCAGCCAGCTGCCGCACGGACCGACGCCACCGCGACCGACGCCGCGGTGCGGGGCTGACACGCAGGAGGCGGCGTGCGGAGGTCTCGCCGGAGCGTAGCGAGGGCGGGGCCGGGGCGCGCTGCCGACGGAGTGGCAGTGGTGGTTCTGACACGTAGGAGGCGGCGTGTGGAGGTCTCGCCAGAGCGTCGGGGTCCCTGCGGAATCGGCGACAGGGTCCCTGCCGGATCGGCGAACGGGGTCCCTGCGGGATCGACGAAGTCGATCTCGGAGGTCGTGATCT
>Ga0068863_100000621_pt1 | contig 35949 bp, 37 predicted proteins | sample KBSSwiS62_FD_66596 | JGI IMG/M metagenome (GOLD analysis project Ga0068863, IMG submission 66596) | Switchgrass rhizosphere microbial communities from Kellogg Biological Station, Michigan, USA - KBS Switchgrass S6-2 | ecosystem: Host-associated > Plants > Roots > Rhizosphere > Soil ... | reverse complement strand
AACGACCATCGATCGTTCGAATCGTATTCAGTGAAACCAAGTTCGGCCTCGGTGGAGCGTTGGTGGGCCGACAATCACGGGGAGGTCGAAGCGCTGCAGACGGCGATCTCCGACGTCCAGCATGCGCTGACGATCGTTGATGCCGCTGCAGTCTCTGCGGGCTGTCAGCGGATGCACGATGCCGCAGAACTCAAGCTGAAGGCGAGTTTGCCTGCCCCTCAAGCGGATCTGACCACGGACGTGGCAGGCGCCATCGAGGACGCTCACTCCGCCGCCCACATGTGCCTGGCGGCCGAGGCCGGCACTAGCAACAACTATGCAGGCGAGTTCCGCTCCGAGATGGAACAGGCCCAAAGGCAACTGCGCGCGGCACAGGATCTCGTCAACAAACTGCTCACCGCATGACGACCGTGACGACGATCCCCATGCTGCGATCAATTGAAGGAGGTCCGGAGTGAACACACAAACGCCCGTTTCCGGACCGGGCATCGTAGTCGGCGTGGATGGGTCGCCGGGCGCGCTGCGCGCGGTCGAGTGGGCCGCGGTGGGGGCAGCAGGCCGACGTCTGCCGCTTCGGTTGGTCTTCGCCGTGGATCCGTCGGGCGAGGCAGGCACCGACTTGGCGGGTCGACGGATCAGTCGAGCCGCCGAGACCGCGCTTGCCGAGGCTTCCCGTCGGGCGCTCGTCGCCGATCGTTCGACCGAAATGACGACCGAAGTCGTCTACTCCTCACCGGCAGCGGCGCTCACCCGCGGCGCAGGTGACGCAGCGATGGTCTGCCTCGGATCGAACGGCGTGCGCCCGGCTCATCCCGGTCATCGCGCCAGCACCGCCACCGAGGTGGTCTTGATGGCTGACTGCCCGGTGGCCGTGGTGCGCGGACCCTCGCCTCGCTACGGATGGGCGGTAGCCAGGATTGATTCCGAGCCCTCCCTTGCCGACGTGCTCCACCTCGCGGTAACCGAGGCAGCGCTGCGCGGTCTTCCGTTGCGGCTGCTCACCACCTGGACCGTACGCACGGCTGATGACGAAGCCATGGACCTGGGTCGTCGGTTGCGCCGCAATCTCGACCGGTGGCGAAGGCGTCATCCACATCTCGACGTGGTCGTGGTTGCCTGCCCTGATCTGGACGAATTCCTCAGCCACAACGCTCATCGCATCGCGTTGTTCGTAGGGCCCCGACGTCAGCTACACGGGGTCGGCACCGTCATCGATCCAAGTGTCGAGGTGGCGACCAGGCTGCTGGACTGCCCGGTGATCATCGACACTGGCGTCGGCGGCTCGGGCATGACGGACACGTCATTCGAGAACGCAGGATCCGAAGGTTTGCACGTGCCGTCGGGAATGTCTTGACGACAAGACGGCGGGCATCGTCCAAACCCCGCGTGACGAATGAGACGAATGATGGGTGCTGCTGGCTCGCTCGCGCCGGGATGTTGCGGCATTTCGTCAAGAAATCAGAAGTGAGCAATCGAGGCCGTCGAGTGACGAGTACGACGCCGGGCCCGTCATGGCGCTCAACTCATTGCTGGGATGGTGCCCAAGCACCAAGAGCTGAATCGAGTCCGCATGCCGCGCTAGGTAATTCACTGTGTTTCCTGGCACAGCCACACTCTGGATGACCACGTCGGGGTACATCTGGCGATAGTTCGTCAACATCCGCTCGAGGTTGGCCTTGGCTTGTTTGTTGCCTTCCGCGCACGTCTGAGCGTCCTGGACGTCAGGGAAGCCGGGTCGCCAGCTGGCGATCACGTGCAGCGGCGCCTTTCTCAGCCGGGCTTCGTCAAGGGCATGACGGAGGGGCGTCGAGCCATCCGCCGAGTCATCGAATTCCGTTACCACCCAACCAGGTTGGCCAAGGTGTCGCTGCTCTGGACGAACGATGGCCACGGGGCAGGTGGCGTGCGCCAAGAGCCCGTAGGCGGTAGATCCAATACGCCGGGCGGCTGGGCCACTGCTACCGACGGCACCGATGCAGATCATCGCTGCCGAGTGTGATGCGGTCAACAGCGCGGGGACGGCTCGGTCCTGCACGATCTCGACTTCGATCTTGACTGGTTGCTCGGTCGCTTCGATGGCCATCGCGGCCTGCCGCACCGCGATGTCGGCGGTCGCAAAATCGTGAGCGACGGACTCGCAGTCGAACCGGCCGGACTCTTGCGGTTCGATCGCGTACAAGAGCCGCAGTGGCACATCGCGATCGATGGCTTCGTCGACGGCCCACAGGGCAGCGGTGATGGCTTGCCTGGATCCATCGAGTCCGACGACGACGGCGGGAGAGGGCGGAGGTATCTCACGCATCAGAACTCCAATTGTTCGAGTGATCGTTGCCCATGACGCTATGTCGCCTGGCACGCTTCGACTTAGGGGACAACGTCCTGCGCCCATGGGCATTGGTCATCGTCCGCAGCCGGAGCTGCCTCAAAGCCCGCTGGGGTACGTCTCGGGCGTCTGCCCCTGGATCCAGGTACTCGTCGGCTCCAAGGGTTCGAGTGCGGTTGTCAGGTCCAAGTGGATGATCGCGTCGTACTGGTCAGCGGGACGTACGTGGAAGTAGTGGCTGTGACGTTCGGTCTCGGGGCGGTAGATGACCCCGATGGCGCGGTGCAGTCGCACTGCCTGCAGCGTTTCGGCGGCCTCGTCGGAATGGCTTTGGTCCATGCGGACCAGAAACGAGGGTTGCTCGGTCTCGTGGAACAGTTCCTCGAGACTTCCAGGCAGCCCGGGACGGACCGCCTTTCGTTCCGATGGCCCGCCCCATTCGCTGGCGGCGGTCACCGTTCCGCCGTAGGTGCTGAAGCCGATGAGTCGACATTGGTCCTCGTAGCGTTCACGTACGAGCTGGCCGAGCGTATGTTGACCGTCGGCGCCGACCTCTGTCGCGCGGGCGTCCCCGACGTGTGAATTGTGTGCCCACACCACGATCCGAGCCTGGCTGCCATCGGATTGTTGGTGATCGAGATGGGTGAGCAGCGCATCGAGTGTCTCTGCCATGTGTGTGTCGCGCAAGTTCCACGAGTCGACTCGGCCGCCGAACATCGTGCGGTAGTACTCCTCCGCGTCGCGAACCGTCGCAGCGTTCTGCACGGCGCAGAACAAGTCGTCTTCGGCCTGCGCGCCATCGCGACGGAGGTAGGCGAGTCGATCGCGGTGTAGTTCGACCAGTTGCTCGACCGCTTGGCGTTCACACGATTCCCCCGCCCCGAATGCCGCGGCGTAACCATACGCCTGGCCGTCGTCCCCCGAGGCGTGGTCGAAGCACGAGTAGCGGCGACGTGCACGCGCAGCAGCGACGGGGTCGACGGTGTCGAGGTAGTCGATCACGGCCTGCATGGACTTGTGCAAGCTGTACAGGTCCAGACCATAGAAGCCGGCCTGTGGAAGGGATTCGTCGCGCTGGTGCTCGTTGTGTGCCTGCAGCCAATCGACGAAGTCGCGGACGACGACGTTGCGCCACATCCACGCGGGGAATCGCTCGAAGCCGCGCAAGGCTTGCTCGGCGGTGCAGTCGTCGCCCCGACCACGGACGAAACGGTTCACCCGATATGAGTCGGGCCAGTCGGCCTCTGCGGCGACCCCGGTGAAGCCCTTCTCCTCGATCAACCAGCGCGTGATGCCCGCGCGCGCCCGGTAGAACTCGTCTGTGCCATGGGAGCTTTCGCCGATCAGCACGATGCGGGCGTCGCCGATCAGGTCGTCGAGCACGTTTGGTGCGGGCACGCCATCGGGAGCGGGTAACGCGACGAGCCGCACGGCATCCGCGGCGCGCCTGCGCAGCGGCGCCCTCGTGACGGTGGGCGTACCCAACAGCGTGCGCACCTCGTCGTCGGAGACCTGGGTGAAGTCCCAGTACGACGCGCCCACCGCGCTGAAGGGGGTGGGCATCGACGCGCAGACGACGTCATCGACCATCGCGGCGAACTCGCGGCACGTCGATTCGGGGGCGGCGGGCACGGCGATCACGACATGGCCCGGTTCCTGTTCGCGTATCGCGAGTACGGCGGCCAACATGCTGGAGCCGGTGGCCAAGCCGTCATCGACGAGAATCGCTGTCTTTCCTGCCAATTCGAGTGGCGGCCGCCCGCCCCGGTACACCGCTTCGCGGCGAATCAGTTCGCGGCCCTCGCGTTCGGCCACATCGCGCACCTGCCGGGAATTCAGCCTCAGCCCGCGGACGACGTCTTCGTTGAGCACGGTTCGGCCGCCGCTCGCGATCGCACCCATCGCGAACTCTTCGTGCCCCGGCACACCCAGCTTGCGGACGATGAAGCAGTCCAGCGGTGCACCCAAGGCAGCCGCGACCTCCCAAGCCACGGGAACGCCGCCCCGAGCCAGCCCCAAGACGACTACGTCATCGCGACCCTGATAGGCGCTCAGCAGTTCGCCGAGCACCCGCCCGGCTTCTTGACGGTTGCGGAACACCGCGGCGTTGGCGTCGCGGACTGGTTGCAGACTCATCGTTGCTCCTAGCGATCCTGGTGCGGCTCACCCGAGCACGTCGGGTGGAAGGTCGAATCCAAAACTGTTGCTCTACGAGGAATTCGACCTTCATGGGCGACGAACCCCCGTGTGAATCGCAGGCCAGTACATGGAGGTCCTTCGAACGGTGTCTCGAATCGAGCTTGTACCGCGGATCTATACTGCGACAGAGCCATTGGTCCCTTTCTTGCACTCCCGCCCGGAGACCATGCGGAAAGGTCTTAAGGCCCCCTTCAACGAGGACCTTCGTCGGGATGTCGGGGTAGGTCGGCGCTGTCACGATGGGTAAGCGGGCGGGACGATTCGGTCATGTCCATTCACCCTGTGTCGTCTGACCGTGGTGTGCCGGTCATCGTCGGCGTTGACGGCAGCGCGAGTGCGCGAAATGCGGCACTCTGGGCAGGCGCAGTCGCCGAGCGGTTCGACGCACCGTTGCGCGTCGTGCACGGGATGCCACCATTGGGTTCCAACTTCACCGAAGCCGCCGCGGTCTTTCAGGCCGCGCTGCTCACTTATCAAGCCGAAAACGCGGAGTCCTTCGTCAAGGACGCAGCCGATGCCGTACGACGCGAGCGCCCCGGGCTGTCGGTGACGACCTCGGCGACCTCGAACGCCGTCGACGAGGTGCTCGTGGACGCGAGTAGGCACGCGCGGTTCGTCGTGCTCGGCGGCATGGACATCTCTGCGACCGCGGCTGTGTTGCTGGGGTCGACCACGTTGGACCTGGTAACGCGTGGGAGTTGTCCCGTCGTCGCATGGCGCGGGACGCACGGCGAGCCCACTGCGGATCCAGTGGTGGTCGGCGTCGACGATACGCCGGCGGGTCGGGCAGCGTTGGCGACCGCGTTCGAGGTCGCCGAGCGGTTCGGGGTCGCGCTGCATGCGGTCCATTCGTGGGCGTCGTATCGCCTTGCCGGGGACGTCAAGATCCCGTTGGGGATCGACTGGGAGGCCATCGAAGCCTTGAACTTGTCTGCACTCACCGAGTTGGTCGACGAGTACCACCGCGACCATCGGAGTGTCCAGGTCGAGTGCTACCTCGATGCGGCCGGTGCGGCGCGTGCCGTGCTCGAGCACCTCGACCGTGCCCAACTCGTGGTCGTCGGCAACAGGGGCCGATCCGCCCTGGCCGCAGCCGCGTTGGGGTCGACGAGCCTTAACCTGTTGCACCACAGCCCAGTTCCCGTGATGGTCTGCCACCCGCCTGCCAAGGCGAAGTGATGACCTGCGTGCTGGCGGAAGGGACCTAGGACCTCGCATGCGGGACCTTCGCCAGTATCGACTGACCTCCGCCGAGCTTAACGTCCAAACCAAGCACATGAAGTTGGAGGAGATGACGATGGACGCTTCCGCCCCCGTGATGGTCGGCATAGACGGATCGACAGCCAGTGTGCGGGCCGCCGTCTGGGCGGCCGACGAGGCCGCAGCGCGCGACACGGCGCTGGACTTGATTTACGTCGTGGACCTAGCGAGCGACCAGGACCTCGATGACGCAATGGTGGTCGCGCGCCACGCCCTTCACCGCGCCTGGGAAGCGGTTGCCAAGAGCGACAAGCACGTCAAGGTGGAATCGGAGATCCTACAGGGCAATCCCATTCTGGAACTGGCCGACGCTGGGCAGCGGGCGGCGCTTCTCTGCTTGGGGCACAAGGGGATGAAGGACTCCGCACCAATGTCGCGCGGATCGACTGCCTCCAACCTTGCTCGGATGGCGCCCACTACCGTGGCAGTGGTCCGCCGGCGACACACGCACCGTCGACCGACGTTCCATCGATGGATCGTTGCGGTGCTCGACGAGTCCGAAGCATCGCATGCCGTGTTGCAGACCGCACTCGACGAGGCGGTGCTCCGGGAGGCTCCCGTACTCGCGCTGACGACTTGGCCCGCGAACCGTGCTGGGGGATCCGAATCCTGCACCAACGCTGCAGGGATCCGCGCCAAGATGGATCGGTACCTCGCGGACGCACGGGAGAACCCGGCCGACGTCCAAGTCTGTGTTCTTCCCATGCCGCACGACCTGACGAATCTGCTCGAACAGAGTTCCAGCATCGAACAGTTGTTCGTGGTCAGCTCCGGCAGGCACGACTTCGTCGACCAGTTGACGGGAGCCAGGGCGCGAAAGGCAATGCGGGGCACGAATTGCTCGGTCCTCGTCGTCCACGACGACACCTCGGCGGAGCTGGACCCATTGGACTAGTCCGCCCCGTGCCCGAATGCCCGAACTGGGGCAGATCGTCGAGTTAGCCTTCGTAGTGCGACGAATCAATCACGAGCGAGGGATCGACATGACCACTGCACGCGACATCATGAACCCCGACGTCACCTGCGTGTTCGAGAGCGCGACTCTGGTCGACGCAGCCCAACGGATGCGGGAGATCGGCGTCGGCGCGTTGCCGATTTGCAGCGACGACGACCGATTGCGAGGCATGCTCACCGATCGTGACATCGTCGTGAAGGCCGTGGCGGAAGAACGGGAACTGAGTACGACCACAGCAGGTGAGTTGGCGCAGGGACGGGTGTACTACGTCGATGCGGATGCCGGGATGGAGGAAATGCTGCTCGCGATGGAGCAGCATCAGGTCCGTCGGATTCCCGTCATCGACGATCACCGACTGGTCGGCATCGTCAGTGAGGCCGACATCGCGCGGCACCTCCCCGAGCACGCCATAGTCGACTTCGTCAAGGCGATCTGTGCCCCAAGGGCGATTGGCGCGCCTCCGTCAGGCGATGCACAGCCTGACTAGCTTTGCCGCGTAGGGACTTTAGCCCGCGCGAGAGTTCACGTGACACGCGCTCGATGAGCGGAATCGACGTTGAGGCGGCAGCCGTGGGCGACCTTCTTGAGTTCGTCGAGTCGATCGAACAGCGCTCGCCCTTCTGCGATCCAACCTGGGTATTCGGGGTCGCGCTTCCGTCGTTGCCGTGCGTGCCAGTCGGCGAGCGCTAGCTCCCAGCATGCGTACTCGACCGTGAGCGCACTAAGCGCCGGATCGGCGAGCAACGCCTGATTGGAAGCCGAGGACAAGAACGCTGGCACGTCGATGAAGGCAGGGGAGTGCGGCCGAGCGTCCCGCATTAGCCACCACTCGTCAGTCGCGCGGCGGTGAGTTGCTCGACCACCGAGGCCACCCACCGGCGCACGTGCGCACCATCTCGCCAGTCACCGGCCTTGGTCTTTGCCATCGCGCTTGCGGGAAAGCCCTTTGCGTTCGGGCTGAGTCGACCACCAAAGGTGGCATGGCCCCTCGCGCCGACCTTGGTGAGGAGAGTCTGGACCTGCCCGGTCGGTGCGATGTCGCGCTGTGTAGCGCTGTCGTCCAGCGGCCCCGTACTGACCAGCCATACCGGCAACTTCCGCAGGGCCTCGGCGTTCCGCCGGACGAAGCGACGTGCGTCACGGTGCCACCTGTTGGCGTACAGCGCACCTGCCACGACGACCGCGTCGAAGTCGGTCAGTGCTGTTATGTCCCGAGCGGGCAATACCGTGGTATCGCAACCGAAATCGGCGAACGCGTCACCGATCATGGCGGACAGTCCAGCGGTTCCGCCCCGCTTGGATCCGAACGCGACGAGAAGGCGAGTCATCGGGCTTCCCTCAGTTCTGCCGTGCTCTGCATCGAGGTGGCCACGACGTTGGCGCGGACCTGTCGAAGCGTGGCCCGCAGGATGTGGCCGACGAACGGTCGGATCAGATGCCAGTAGCGTAGAAACCGCCGACGTGACTCGGGATCGGTTGTCACCGTGCGGCATTCGTAGGTGAGCAGCGTCGCAGACGCCCCGTACGGCAGCATCGAGAAGTTCGCCGCGATCTTTCCCCAGCCGGGTTCGTCGAAGCCCGTGAAGTCGGTGGCGGCGACATCGTGCCATTCGATGGTCGGCTGCCAGAACCTGCCGACTGCGCCGAAGGCGATCTCACGGTCTGGTCGTTGACCGAGAAACGTCCACCCTGGCAGCGCCATGTCGGTGTCGATGACGAGTTTGGGCAGGCGTGGCTCAGCCTTGCCGGAGACTCTGGCGGGCAGGCCTCGCAGCCACATCGAAAGGTCCAGAAGCGGCGAGTGCACCGTCAGCAGGTCGAGTGCGCGAATGGCGGCGAATGTCGTTGCCGGATCGGCAGGCACCACGATGTGCTCGGCGATCACGGCGTCGTAGGTGGGCATCATGGAGTCGATGAGAAACGCGTCGGCGTCGAGACTGGTCACGTGAGGATTCTCGGCTGACTCCTTCCGCCGAACATAGAGTCCATGGTCCTTCCTCCGCACGTCGAACGACATTCCCTGAAGTGGTGCGCAGAGGCGACTGGTTGGGACGTGTGCTGTGCGAAATGGGGACTTTCGGCAGCTACGTACGTCGGCCAAGGCCGATAGCGTTTTGGTAGGGACGTCGATGGTCAACACTGGAGCATGCGAATGAACCGTGCGAGCGAGAACGTCGTCATCGACGTCCATTCCCGGACCGCACGGCGCTCCGGCGCTCTGGCGTTGATCGTCGTCTTCACATGGCTCGTCGTGACCTTCGTCCGCGACCGTCATCACGTGACCTGGCCTGCCGACGCCCGGTTGGCATGGTCGGTGACGATCCTGGTCGCGGTGGCGTTGATCGCCAGGGGCATCTTTCTCGGCCGACCGGTGACGGTCGCCCACGCGGCGGCAGCCGGACTCGCGTTGCTTGTCGGAATCGGCGCTCACCTCATGTCCTTCGATGTGTTCGGCGACGGCGTAATCGCAGCCGCCGGTCTGATGTTGATGTGGCCGACGACCGCCCGCCCGCGACCCGATGCGTTACCACTCGAGTGGGCCCTGGTCGACGCGACGCATGGAGATCCGTTGGCGCCGTTCGCGATGGAGTCGCGTAAGACCCCCTTCTTCAGTGCTGACGGCACCGCGATGTTGGCGTATCGAACACGGGGTGGTTTCGCCGCCGTCAGCGGCGACCCGATCGGAGACCCCAGGCGCTTCGAGGAACTGGCGGCCGACTTCGTCGCGATGTGCCACTCGAGGGGTTGGCGCATTCTCGTGTTGGGCTGCAGTCAGCGGCGGTTGCCGCTGTGGACGGAGACCGCGACCGTTGCCCCGCCCTTGCGCGCGGTTCCGATCGGGCGTGACGTCGTAATCGACGTCGCTCACTTCGACATGGTCGGACGCCGGTACCGCAACCTGCGGCAGGCAGTGCGACGTACCCGCAATGCGGGCGTGACCACCGAAGTCCTCGAGGAAGGCGCGCTCGACGGTGCCACCCGCGCCGAGCTCGTCGAAGTGCTCCAGTCGTCGCATTCTGGAGTTCGCACCGAACGAGGGTTCTCCATGATCCTGGACGGAGCCCTAGAGGGTCGATATCCCGGAGTGCTCTTGATGGTCGCCAGGGACCGCTCGGGGCGGGCACAGGCCTTTCACCGGTATGCCCTGGCAGGTGGAGGCAACGACGTCTCGCTGGACGTGCCGTTTCGCCGACCCGATGCCCCGAACGGCATCGACGAACGCCTCAGCGTCGACATGATCTCGTGGGCGAAGGACCACGGCGCACGTCGTCTCTCGTTGGCATTCGCCGCATTCCCCGAGATCTTCGGCGATCAGGATCGAGGGCCGCTGCAACATCTCTTCTACGCGTTGATTCACCTGGGAGACAGGCTCATTCGTCTGGAATCGCTGTATCGGTATCTCGGCAAGTATCACGCCTTTGGTGACAGGCGTTACGTCTTACTGTCTCTGCGCCACCTGCTGCCCGCGTTGTTCGTGCTCTTGACGCTGGAATTCATGCCACACCGCCGAATCCTTTCGAATCAGTGCTCATCCGGTGATCGAAGTGACCGCGAGCGCGGCGACGCAGGAAAGGACGATGGCCGTCGTGATGCAGTACGCCGCAGTGCTGGCTCTGCCAATCGTGAAGCGGCCCATCAGGTCACGGTCTCTGGCGATGCCGACCATCGCGATGAGGATCGGCACGAGCAACACGGCATTGAGAACCTGGGTGGCCACCAAAATCGTGACGAGCGGAGCCCCGGGGATCAGCACCGCGAGGGCACCGAGGAGCGTCACGGCCCCGAAGGTCAGGTAGAAGGTCTTGGCCTCGCCGAAGGAGTCGTCGACCGCGGCCTCGATTCCGGCGTATTCACACACCGAGTACGCAGTCGACAGCGGTAGCACTGAGGCCGCCAATAGGGCCGCGCCGATCAATCCGACTGCGAAGAGCGTCGCGGCGGCACCTCCGGCGAGCGGTTCGAGCGCTACTGCGGCGTCGGCGGCGTCCTCGATCGATCGGCCGCTGCGGTGCAGCGTGGCGGCGCAGGCCACGACGGCCCGACGACCGCCAGAAGTGCCCCGACGGTGAATCGTTGCGGGGTAACACCTTTCACGGTGACATGTCTGTCGGCGTCCGGCGGCGCCGTGGCCATGTCTGGGAGCGGAGGAACCGTCGTCCGAGGAGTGTTGGAGTTCGGGTCAGACGGGCGCGCCATCGTGTCGCGTGTTTGTCGGGCATGGCGGCGATGATGTCGGCGACGTCTTCGTCAGGCATCGCCCTGAGCACCCGCTCGCCGACCAGTGGATCGGCGGCGCGGACGGCGCGGGCTGCAACGAGCGGATCGGTCGTGGTGAGGACTTCGGCGGCCGATTGGACGTCGAGTCGATCGACCAACGCCGCGAGTCCGACGCCATCCAGGTGATGAACGGCGGACAGGGGAGTATCGAGTTGCACGGTATGGCCGCGATCGGAGGTCAGGTGCAAGTCGGCCCATGCCACGACGTCCTTGCGTGTGCGCGCTGCCAGAGCAGGTAGGCCAAGCCGACGCAGCACGCCGCCGAACCCGACCTCGACACCCACCAGCTCGAGGCGGTCGTTGGGGGTTCTGGTGAGCGCCACGTCGGCGACTCTGGCCAGGCGCTGTCCGACGACGTCGACGATCTGGCTGTCGAGCACGTCGCGCACCAGCAGGATCTCATCGGGATGAAGTTCGTCGGTTTTCGAGTCGCCTGCCGGCACGGGTAATTCGGCGCTATCGCTCAACACCACACCAGCGTGGCCGAACTCGGTGACAGTCGCCCAAGGTACGAGGAAATCCGTTGCTCGCCGCCGCTTTACGAGCATTCGCCCCACCATCCGCGGGCCCGCGTGGCTGTCGAGGTCGACCGAGAGGTCGGCTACGCGGCCCACCTTCCGGCCGTCCGAGTCGACTACGTCTTGACCCGTCTCCCTACTGAGCCAAAGAAGGACGGAAGGTGTTTCCCGCGTCACGCGTCACGAGAGGGTTGATCTGGTTCGGTCGCATTCAGATGAACGAAATGCTGGACGCCAAGCCGTTTCAGCACGCGTCGTCGACTCGGTGGAAGTTCGGCGATCGCAGTCGCGGCGTCCACGACGACGGGGGAGCTGACATCGAACGTCGCACCATGGAATCGTAGGCTGCCGTGGTGTTCCACCAACAGATTGCGTAACCAGTCGGTGTGCGTGCCGTAGGGCAGCGGGACGACGAACCCGTCGACCACCCGACTCGCGGCAATCGGCGTCACGTACTTCTTGCCGCTGTGACGCCCGGTGTGGTGGGTCGCCGAGGCGTAGAAGTACTTGTTGCCTGCCAGTCGCAGCACGGCGGGATTGACTACGTGCTTGTTGAACGCGCGCACTGCGTCGCGCGTGGCGTTCTTCTCCATGGACATGTCGCAATCCTGCAAGTGCGCCGACTGCGACTCTAGGGCCAAACGTCACTTGGCCCAATGACTTCCGCATGGACGGTGCAGGAGGTGGTCGGGTCGTGGTCAAGGTCCAAAGTCCTTGCGTCCAGTGCACATCGCCCCTATCGATGTCGCGCCCGGTCTCGGAAGGATGGACGCCAAAGGACATGCGATCGAAGGGGCAATAATGATGCACTGGTACGGAGACGACATGGGTTGGTGGGGATACGGGACCATGGCGATCGTGACGGCCGTGTTCTGGGCACTGGTGATCATCGGCATGGTCGCGCTGGTGAAGTACCTGAGCGGCGACGATCAGACCCAGCGCGACGCGCCCCTCGCATCCTCCCCGGCTGACGTCTTGGCTGCACGGTTCGCCCGTGGTGAACTCAGCGAGACCGAATACCGCGACCGCATCGCCGCGCTCAGGGAAGTTGGGCGGCCTTAGCGGCGCTCGCTCCTGCGGGCGTGGTGGCACCTGATCGCGGGGTCCCCATCCCGCGGGACATCCTCTAGCTCAATCGGTTTCAGCTGGACTAGTCTGGGTGAGCCGTCACTGTCGTCAGCTCTGCCTTGCGACGATCATCGGGGTCTGGACGGCGTGCGCGACCGTCGAACTGACGGAGCCGAGCAGCATGCCGGCAAAGCCGCCACGGCCGTGGCTTCCGACCACGACGAGCTGAGCGGTCTCGGCGGACTCGATCAGATGGCGGGCCGGCTGGTCGAACGACACGTGACGGTGAACCGTCACCTCGGGGTAGCGTTCGCTCCATCCGGCAAGGCGCTCGGCCAGCGTCGCCTCCGCCTCTTGCTTGACGCGGGGCCAGATCGATCGGGGCAGCGCCGATGCCTCGGTATCGAGCCAAGCGTGAATGGCGATCAAGTCCGAGCCCCGCCAAGCTGCTTCGTGGAAGGCGAGCGCGGTAGCCAACTCCGATGCCTGCGAGCCGTCGACACCGACGACCACCGGTCCGGTACTACGGACCGGTGCGTCTGCCGGATCGTGAATGACGGCTACGGGGCAGTGCGCATGATGAATCAGCGCGGTGCTGACCGATCCGAGCAGGCCGCGGCGCCACGCTCCCTGGCCACGGCAACCCACCACGATCATCTGCGCGTCCTTGGAGGCGCCGATCAGGGTTGGCACCGGGGCGGCGAACACGAGCTCGCTGCTGACCTCGACCTGCCGACTGGCTGGCATGGCTGCCTCTGCATCGCGCCGCGCGGAGTCCAAGACACGCTGCCCATCCTCTCGTTGCAGTTCTGTGTAATCGGGTGGAAGCGGTGCCATCGCATAGCCAGGTCCCCATACGGGCAACCCGGGGAGGACGACGTGGAGCAGCGCCACGGGGACGTTGCGCATCACCGCTTCCTCGATGGCCCATTGGATCGCGGCGTCCGACGGGGCGGATCCGTCGACGGCAACGACGATCCGATCTGAACTGTGGTCGGACATGGTCCGTTCCTTCCGTTCGGGGATTGAAGGCATCGCGATTTGCCGTAGTCGGCGCCCGCGCTGTAAACCACGCTAGGAGCTGGCGTCGTACCCACGCTGGAGCCATTGGGCCTCTCCGGACCGGCCGAACGTCACCCGACCCATCTGCGCGTCGTCGGTAGACTCGATGGAAATGCTTTCGCGAATCCTTTCCAGCCTGGCCCCGGTGCGGGCCACCGCGGTCTATGCGACGGTGCTGTTCGTCATCGCCTCCGTGCTCTGGGCACTCGGGCCCCAAGCGGAGAGCCGTGTCGTCGATCAGTTGAGCACCAATCTGCACAATCTCCGGCACGGTCAGTTCGGAACGCTTCTGGGGAGTGCATTCGTCACTTCCGAGGGGCAGACCTATCTCCTTCTTCCTGGACTCGTATGCCTGCTGGCGCTGGCCGAACTGCTTTGGTGCAGCAGGGGTTTGATTCAGGTCTTCGCGATTGGCCACGTCGGTGCAACCCTGGTCGTCGCCGCAGGATTGGTTGCCGCGATCAAGCTGGGTTGGGTGCCTGTCGCGATAGCCGGTGTCCGTGACGTCGGTCTCAGCTACGGCGCCGTCGCCGTCCTCGGCGCGTTGACGGCGGCGATACCCTCTCGATGGCGCCTTGCCTGGGTGGTGGGGTGGTTGACGGTCGCGGGAGTGGTCGTCGCATCGGGTGCAGACTTCACCGCGGCGGGGCATACCGTGGCGTTGATCCTCGGCATGTTGGTCTCCACCCGGCTCCAATTGGACACGCAGTGGACCATCGCGCGATCGGCGCTCCTGGGGATCGCCGTCCTCTTCGGTCTTCTCTTGCTTGTCGGCGTTTCGCCTTCCGTCGCGCCGATTGCGATCCCGGCTGGCCTCAGCGTCGCGCTCACGACGGCATGGGCCACCCAGTGGCGGCGGTTCGCTAGGACTTGACGACGATGTGGTTGTAGACCTCGCTCACGTGGGGTGATGACCACGCCGCAAGGTCGGCCTGCCGTCGGTCCGCCCACGAGCGCACCGTTCCCGACAACGTGACTGTGTCGCCCGCCGCGACCACCTTGATGGCCTTCGCGTCGAGTTGGGCGTTGCGGAGGATTGCTCTCCTGATGTTTTCCGCAGTGTCCTCGCTTGATGCGCGTGGAGTGAGGGTGATTCGGTTTTCCACGAAGTGCACGCCCCGCAGGTAGCGCACGGCGCGTTTGGCGGCGCGACGCTCGAAGTCCCATTCGACCTGACCGGTGAGGGTCACGGCGTGGCCGTCGATCTCGGCCTTGACGGTGTCGGGGACGTTGGTGGCCGACCTGAGCGCATGATCGACTTCCTTCGCGACGTCGACCTCGCTGACGGCCAGCGATGTCTTCGGGTGGACCTTCAGATCGTTGACGACGGCTGTTACGTCGCGTAGCCGTAGCGCGGCCCGCTTGGCGGCGCTGCGAGCGACGTAGTCGTCGACCTCCCCGGACAGTGAAACCACGCCGTCGTCGACGGCCACTCCGATGCCTGCGGCGTCGACCTCGGGGGTCCATTCGAGTTCGGCCTCGACGGCCTCCTGAATCTGTCGGTCCGTGCGGCCCGTAATGCTCATCGCTCTTCTCCTTTGGCCCCGGTGCGGAGCTTGACGATCACCATCTCGACCTTCAGTGTTCTTCTGGCGTCGAGGCGTCGAAAGTGCCCTTTGGCCCACAACTGTGGGTCTACCGCCCCATTCATGAGCTGTTCCAAGTCGACCGAAGGTATTCGAACCGAACCGATTTCATCGATGGGACGTGTGTGGACCTATGGCCTTTCGGCGGGTGACTTTGTCCCGTGTGTCGTCGACGTTGGCGGGCTTAGCGTTGGTCAGCATGACAACCAAGAGCGATGACGTGACCGCGATCGATTCGAAGGCCTCTGCTTCTGACGGGGTGGGCTTGGCCGATGAGGTGCGCGAATCGGCAAAGGCCGGTCAGCACGCGGCAAGCCAAGCGTTGCACAAGTTTCGTTTGACACTCGATGATGCGATTCCCGAAGCTGTCCAGCCGCTTCGTGCGCGGATCGTCGAGGCGGCAATCGAATTGGCCGATGAGCTGGTGACTGCGCAGTTCAAGTTCAACCGCAGCATCGTGCGATCGGCGGACAGGGCCTTGACGAAGGCCGACGATCAAGCGCACGCCAAGAGTTCCTGACTGCCGGCATACCGGCCACGGCATGGGGAGGCGACGTGCAGACTTTCACCATCGGCACCACTCGCGGGGGCTTGTTCGGCCGGCTTGGCCGCAACCGTTTGGTAAGGGCGAGCGATCGCATCGAGGCGATCGCCACGCTCGTGCTGTTCTTGTTGGCCGTTGCCATCATCCCGGTGGTCGTCACGGTCGGAATGTCGACGCACCGGCACCAGGCGACGATGTATGCCCGCGAGGCCGATGGTGTGCATCAGATGACCGCGCGGGTGACTGCGAGTTCCCCGGCTTCATCCCTCTACGGTGCCAAGGATGTCTGGGTTGCCCAGATTGCGTGGGAAACCGAGGGTTCGCCCCGGGTCGGCTCGATCACGTGGCCGTCGCACGTCAAGGTAGGCGACCAAGTCCCGATCTGGGTCGACGGCATGGGCAAGCTGCGTCGCGCACCCGTATCCACCGATCAGGCGGTGATGGACGGCGTCGTGGTTGCGCTGCTCTCGTGGTCGGCGCTGATGGGTGTCGCAGCGGGTGGACGGTGGCTATTGACCTGGCGTCTGGACCGTCACCGCAATGCGCAGTGGGAGAAGGAATTGCACGAGCTGGTCGACGGCCGAGGCGGTCGCGCAGACCACAAGCCCTGACCCGTACGTTGGCGATGTCGGGTCGAGACCCCAACGCCGAGTATGCAATTGGGAGTGTGCAATTGGCTGGCCCGCGGATGCTAACCAACCAGCGGCGCGACCCACCTGACATGGGTGCCGCCGTCGGCCACGGCACTGATTGCGCAGCTACCGCCTACCGTCGCGGCGCGGTGCTCGAGGTTCGCCAGTCCGCTGCGGCGCGGATTGGCGGGGTCGATGCCGCAGCCATCGTCGGTGATGTCGATGGTCAACTCGTCGGCGACGGCGATCTCGATCGTGAGATGTTCGGCGCCGGAATGCCTCACGGCATTGCTGACTGCCTCGATGATCACGGGTGTCGCGTGTTCGGCGAGTTGGTCACCGATGGCTGTCAGCGGTCCCGAAATGCGCACCATGGTCTGGATGGCACGGTCCTCGGTGAGTTCGGCGATGGCGTTCTGAATCTGAAGGCGGAACCCGCCCGCGGCAGTCGTCCGCGACTGCAACGCAAAGATGGTCGTCCGGATCTCGTCGATGGTCGCCTGCAGATCATCGACCGTCGCGCTGAGGCGCCGGTTGACCTCGGGCGACCGTGAACGCGCGATGGTGCCTTGAAGATCCATGCCGGCAGCGAACAACCGCTGGATCACGTGGTCGTGCAGGTCGTGGGCAATGCGCTCGCGATCGGCGATCAGCGACAACCTTCGCGCCTGGCCGCGGCTGGCGGCCAGGGTGAGTGCCACCGCGGCATGATCGGCGAAGTCGCTGATCAGCTCGAGATGTGTTGCATCGAAGGGAGTTTGGTGATCGCTTCGCGCCACGGCTAGGACACCGAGAACGGACTGTTGCGTGCGAAGCGGCATGACGATCGCCGGCCGTTGCCCGACGTCGGTGAACGCTTGGATGGGATGGCGGAACGATTCGGTGATCAGAGGGACTCTCGAGCGGAAGACCCCGCCCGTCGTCGAACCCTCCACTGGCACTTCCTGACCCAACACCTCGTCCGCCCACAGCCCGACGGCGGTCGAGACCACCAATGTCTCGACCTCCTCGGTGGGGAGCTCGGCATCGCTGGCGACGAGCACGATCGCCTGTTCGGCCTCGGTCAACTCGCGAGCACGTTCGGCGATCAAGCGCAGCGGCTCCGCCACTGGGTCGGCTTCGCTGAGTAGCGCGGTGGTGATGGCTCGACTGGCCTCCATCCACTTCGCGTTTGCGCGCTCTCGGTCGAACAGTCGCGCATTGTCGATCGCCACCGCAGCCGCCGCCGCCAACGCCCGAACGACCGATTCGTCGGACTCGCTAAACGCTGTCCGCGACTCAGGTTCGGTCAGATAGAGGCTGCCAAACATGTTCTGCCGGATGTAGATTGGGACACCGAGGAGCGCACGCATGGGCGGGTGATGTTCGGGAAATCCTACCGCTGCGGGATGCGCTGTGAGTTCGTCTAGCCGAAGCGGTACGGGTTCTTCGAGCAGAACGCCGAGCACGCCCTTGCCGACCGGCAGATGGCCGATCCTCTCGGCAGTGGCGTCGTCCATGCCAGAGTGCAGAAACGAGCAAAGGGTGCCGTCGGGTCCCAGCACGCCCAGTGCGCCATAACGGGCCCCCGTCAGTTCCATCGCCGCGGTCACGATGCGATGCAGAGTCGCATCGAGGTCGAGATCAGAGGCGAGGCCGACGATGACCCGGAGGAGACGCTCCATCTGGTCGCCGGCGTCTAGCAACTCGTCGAGCTGTGTGTGAAGCTCGTGAGCAGTTTGACGGCCCAGAGTGGCAAAGGCCGAATTGCCATCTTCGGTGTCCACCCGCAAGAACCTCCGACTGCCTCCGGGGGTTCTGGGAGACCGCGGTCAGTGTAGTCCTCGACGATCCGCGCCACCAGATGTCGGCGCGAGCGAGATCATCGGCTAGCCGTGCCCTCGGCGACGTCCTCCGCAAGCAAGGCGAAGTAGTTCTCCTCCTCGGTCAGAAAGTGAAGCGACAACAGCGCATCCAACCCGAAGAGGCAGGCCAAGAGGTCTTCTGTCTGTGCGCCGCTGATCACGCCCGCGGCCTCCGCGCTCGCCAGATGAGCATGCAGTCGGTAGGCCAGACGGTCGATCTCGGCATGCATGCGGCTCATCGACACCGTCGCCTCCGAACTGCCCAGTGGACCGGCCAACGCCGGGTACAGGGTTCGGTCCTCGGCATGCTCGTGCGGCAAGAGGATGTGCTGCACGAACGCATCGGTCCCTCGAAGCGATGTCAAGGCCTGGCCCGGTTCGCCCGCGACGAGAAGGTGTGCGGTGGTCCTCAGAAGCGACAAGTCGTCGCGCATCACGTCGTGTTCGGCGGAGAATTTGCGGAGCAGCCCCTCGGTGTCGGCAGATAGGCCAGTCGCTTCGCCGTCACCTGCGCGAAGGGCCCGCAGTGCGTTGAGGATCACGGTCAAGTCGATGGCTTCCTGGAGAAGAGCGCCGGCAGCGGCGGGAAGTAGGCCCGCCGCCGCGACACCCATTGCGATGCAGGACAACACCATGCCGGTGACGGCACTCTGCAGCGCAATTCTTCGCGTTCTGCGGGCAACGACCATCGCGTCGGCTAGCCGATCGAGTCGGTCGGTCGTCAACACGATGTCGGCCGCTTCCGAACTGGCGGTCGCGCCATGGGCACCCATCGCGACGCCTACGGTCGCTGCGGCGAGAGCGGGTGCGTCGTTGACACCGTCACCGACCATGATGGTGACCGCGTGTTCCCGCTCGGCTCGCACCCGGGAAACCTTGTCCTCGGGCGTCTGTTCGGCCCGTACCTCGTCGACGCCGAGTACCGCACCGATCTGCTGTGCTGGGGCGAATCGATCGCCGGTGAGCATGATCACCCGCGCGATGCCTGCGGCACGCAGTCGGCGGATGGTGCGCGGCGCATCCGGTCGCAGCGGATCCGTCAGCAAGATCGCGCCCACGAGTTGGCCGTCCACGTTGACCCATGCGACAACGGCAGCGTCGAACGACGCCCGAGTAAGGGTCGCGGCGGCCCACGGCGCAGGTTCGGCCGGTAGCGCGTGGTTGCCCACGGTGACTCGCCTGCCTTCGACGGTGGCCGAGATCCCCTTTCCCGGCTCCTCCACCACGTCGCTTGGCATCATCAGGGAAATGTTCCGCGTCTTCGCCTCGGAGACGATTGCCTTGGCCAACACGTGCGGTGAGAACTGGTCGGCGGAAGCGGCGAGGCTCAACACGTCCATCGGCGACCATCCGGTGGCAACCACGATGTCGGTGCCGCGCGGTCGGCCGCTCGTGACGGTGCCGGTCTTGTCGAGCACCAGCGTGGCGGCGCGGCCCAAGATCTCCAATGCGCCGCCGCCACGAACGATGACGCCAAGGCGCGAGACCCGGGAAAGCCCCGACACGATCGCGACGGGCGCCGCGAGCAACAACGGACACGGTGTCGCCACCACCAACACTGCTACCGCACGCTCCGCAGAACCGCTCCACAGCCAGGCCGAGCCTGCGAGGAGCAGGGTCAGTGGCAGGAACCACGCGGCAACACGATCCGCCAAGCGCACGACGGGTGCACTGGTCGCCGCGGCGTCTCTAGCCATGCGCACGATCCCCGCATAGGTACTGTCGCTTGCGGTCGCCGTGGCGTGGATCTCGATCGCGCCGCCTGCGTTGATCGCACCGCTGCGGGCTTCCTGCCCCTCGCGGAGCTCGACGTGAACGGACTCGCCCGTCAGTGCGGATTCGTCAAGGACGGCCCACGACGAGGCGATCCTCGCATCGACGGGCAGCATCTCGCCGGGGCCGACCACCAGGACATCGCCCACCGCGACGTCGGCGAGCGGTATCGTCACGACGTCGTCGGCGATCCGGCGCCGCGCCTCCTTGGGAGCTCGTTCGAGCAACGAACGCAGATCCTTGGTGGCTCGTCGCTCGGCGGCGCGCTCCAGCGTGCGGCCGGTCGCCAGCATGACTCCGATCAACGCGCCAGCGAGGTACTCGCCCACCGCGAGGGTGCCGACCAAGGACAGCAGCGCGATGACGTCGACCCCGAACTGACCGCGCCGCAGCGTGGCCACCACCCACCACGTCGCTGGTAACAAGGCGACGAGTGTTACTGCGGCCCAAAACTTGTCGGCTGTCGCCGTCGCACCGCCCAGCCAGGCGAGTCCGCCCGCGATCAGGCCGAAGAGCGTGGCGCACACCAATGTCGGCAAGAACCCTCGGCGTAGCACGTCACGACGCCTCGCAGACTCGGCGGCGAACGAGCTTGGGGCCATCGTCGTGGAAGACTGTTGAGACATGGCTCGTCTAGGGCGGCGACGCCGACGCCACCGGAGTTCGAACGGGCGCGTCCCTTGCCCGTCGCTGAATTCCTCGAAGCATGCCGCGGGTCATCAGTGCCGTGACGGGACTGGCGATCTCGGCTAGTACGACCTCGCCAGGCCGACGCAGACCCACCCGACTGCGGATGAGCAGTCGACACCGATCGTCCCCGCGTGGGATCAAGTGGAATGACCACACGGTCTCCCACGGAAGACTCGGCGGCGCAACGTGGAGCACGATGGCCCGCTCTTCCTTGGCCTGCTCTCCTGGGGCCTGCCCTTCGATGACCTCCGCGACCGTGAACGCGACGCCGTCGTGGAGACCGAGCCATCCCTGGGGCGAAAGGCGAATGACGTCACCGGGTGCGATCCGCTGCCACTCCGGATGAATCCGGCTCGCGTTTCGATGGTGCAGCCCGATCGAATTCTCTAGGAACTCATAGCCGTACAGTCCGCCTCGGTCTTGGCCCATCTGCACCAGCCATGGCCAGACGGCTGCGACCGAGGCATCGATCGAAATGCCTTCTGTCGTCTGAATGACCGGCGGCCGGATGAGCTCGTCTCCCGGCAAGTGCATCCGGCACTCTTCCTTCGTGGTACCCCAGTTGCGGAAGTATCGGCGTGCTCCATAGAGGAACACCGCTGTTGCCGCGGCCATGGTGAATCGGGGTTGATTCATCGCACACCTTCTCTTCCTTAGCGCGAAGCCCCGATTGCCGACGGTTGCCAAGTGAGCACGTCATTCAACGGGCGCCGAGGTGTCGGCGGCGGGATCTCGTCGAGCGCGGGGGCCATGCCCACCCGGATCAGCACCTGGGGCAGTGGATGACCCGTCAATCCCGCGACGACGTCGCGGCTGGCGTCGACCTCGATCAGGTGAGTCAACGGACATGTGGCCATGCCGGCCATCGTGGCCTCCAGAAGCACCATCGAAAGCGCCTCGCCGCAGGTAAGAATGTCGCGACGGCTGTCGCCGAGCGCCGAGAGCACGAGCACCTTCGACCGATCCTCGGCCAACTGCAGGCGGCGTTCGTGGTGTTGTGTGACGGGGAAGGTACGCCCGATGTCCACCCGGTCACTCTCGGCTGCCGATACCAACGCGCTATCCGGGATGCCGTCAGCCGTCTCGAATGGTCCTGTCCACCAAGCTAGTTCGGCATGGTACGACGAGTCGTATAGGCGAAGTGCCTCCGTCAGATGCGATGCCTCGGCGAGTTGCGGGTGGGCATCGTCGGATAACACGTCAAGGACCGCAAGATCGTCATCGACGGCGCGCCGCAACAGAGATTCGAAGTCGTCCCAATCCGCGGGCGCGGCGAAGGGCAGGCGGTCAGTCCGCCGCGCCAGGATCGCGTCCGCGCGACGGCGATGTCCTTCCGTGACGAACGACATCGGGTCGAAGTCGATCGATGCCAGGTGGAAATGATTGTTGGGGTTGGGGTAGTAGTCGACGTTTGCCGCCCAACCGGCTGCCGCCATGGCAACCCGGAGATGGTCGAGTACCGCACCGCAGCTGATGAGTGCCTGTCGCCCGGAGGTATCCGTATGCACGAGACGGTCGCGGTCCAGGTAAAGCTGTAGGGTCCCTGCGCCTGTCCCCACGAAGAGCCATGGCTGGCTGTTGTGAATCGACGGTGCCCGGCACGCAAGGTGTACTGCCTCGGCGAGCACCACGCTGGACACGACTGACTTCGTCACGGGGGTTCTCTTTCTGTCCATGTGACGAAGCGTCGCTCGTCGGCGACCTGCGTCGCCAGGGTCGAAGGTCACCTGTCGAGCCAGCCAATGTCCTCGCCGGCCCGCGCGCCGTGTCAGGGACTTTGGGCCCCGTCGGTCGAGGACTTGTGGCGAACACAAAGGGTCCCAGGACAGCTACCGACCGAGTGCCGGTGCGGCGAGGATCACTGCATGAACTCAACGTTGGCCTCGGCGGCGACGCAACCCGGTGCCGATGTCACCGCGACCGAAACGCCCGAGATCCGCGAAACCCACACCGGCATGGTCGTATTGGTCGGCGACCGGGCGTACAAGGGCAAGAAGCCGATCGTCACCGACTTCCTCGACTTCAGCACCGTGGCGCTCCGTGAGGAGGCGTGCGACCGTGAAGTCCGGCTCAACAGCAGGATGGAGGCCGACAGCTACTTCGGCGTTGCGCACCTCACCGATCCGGGCGGGGGTCAGTCGGAGCCGGTAGTGGTCATGCGGCGTTATCCCGATTCGCGACGGCTCGCGTCGATGGTCCGGCGGAATGAACCCGTCGAAGGACACCTCTCGGCGATCGCGAAGAGGCTGGCCGCCTTTCATTCGGAGGCCATCCGTTCGGCCGAGGTCGACGACTGCGCCAGGGTGCCTGCGATCGCCGCCCGCTGGCAGGAGAACCTTACGGAGTTGCGCCGCAACGCCGGAACGCTGCTGGACGTCGACGTACTAGACGAGGTTGCGCGCCTAGCGACCCGATTCATCGACGGTCGCGCGGCGCTGTTCGCTTCCCGCATCGTCGAGCGCCGTATCGTCGACGGGCATGGCGACCTGATCGCCGACGACGTCTTCTGCCTTCGAAGTGGTCCAGTGTTGTTGGACTGCCTCGAATTCGACGACGCACTGCGATACGTCGATGGACTCGACGATGCCGCGTTTCTGGCGATGGATCTCGAGTTTCTGGGACGGCGAGATCTCGGCGCATTCTTCTTGGAGGAGTATCGGCGTCGCGCCCAGGACCAGGCGCCCGCATCGCTGGCACACTTCTACATCGCCTATCGAGCCGTGGTGCGAGCAAAGGTCGACTGCATCAAGGCGGCTCAGGGCGTTCACCATGCGGCAGTCGACGCAGGTCGACACCTCGACATGGCCGTACAGCACCTCCGTGCGGGCACCGTGCAACTGATTCTGGTCGGCGGAGGTCCTGGCACGGGGAAGACGACGTTGGCGCGCGCGCTGGGCGAAAGGCTGCCGGCACAGGTGATCTCCAGCGACGACGTTCGCCGCGAGATGCAGGCGGAAGGCGAACTCGACGGGGACGCTGGCATCCAGGATGCCGGGTTGTACAGTCCGGACAAGGTGGACGCGGTCTACACGACTATGCTTCGCCGCGCCCGGCTATTGCTCGGCAATGGCCAGTCGGTCATCATGGACGGCACTTGGCGCGATCCTCGGCACCGCACCCGAGCACGACAACTCGGCCACGAAGGACACTGTGCAACAGTGGAATTAGCGTGCACGGTGCCCCTAGAGGAGGCCATGACGCGGATCTCGAACCGCCCCAAGGGTGCGTCCGATGCCACTCCGCAGATCGCTTCAGCCATGGCACTCGACGTGCACGACTGGCGCGAAGCCCGCCACATCGACACCAGCCAACCGCTCGGCGACTCCGTCGCCGAGGCGCAGGAACTGTGTTGTCTAGCCATCTGAACGGAGCTGAGAACGTGGACGTGCCGAAATATTTCCGCATTGACGCCGACCCGGTCGGAGGGACGGGACACCTCGACGAGTCGGACTCTCCGCCCTCTGCGGAGCTCGAGCTCGTCGAGCGGCGGCTGCTGCACGAATCAATGCGCCGTCATCCCAGTGGCAGGCGCAGAGGGTAAGGCATCCCACATGGAGGGCAGTAGCGAAACAATGGCCGACAACCCGCCCATCGTGGTTGGGGTGAACGGCTCCCTCGAAGGACTGCGTGCTGCCCGTTGGGCAGGGGCGGTCGCCGAACGTCTAGGCGTGTCGCTTCACATCCTCACGGCGACACCCTATCTCGGCAGGAACCTCTCAGACGTGGCCGCTGCGGTTCGCGCTGCGGCCATCGTGGATCATCGCGAAACCGCCGAACTCGTTCTCGAGGAGACGAAGAAATCCGTTCTAGAGGACCGACCGGCATTGGTCGTGACGACGGCCGAATCGACCATCCCGGCCAACGAGGCGCTCTCCGCGGCGAGCGCGACGGCGCGATTGCTGGTGCTGGCTTGCGATGACGTCACCGCCCTTGGCGAATTGCTGATCGGATCGACGACGCTGGCCACCCTTGTCCATTCGAAGTGTCCCATCGTCGCGTGGCGGGGCGCCTCGACCGCACCAACCCACCAACCGATCGTCGTGGGCGTCGACGGGTGCGCAAGCGACGGGGGAGCTCTCGGCGTCGCCTTCGAACTCGCCGACCGCTTCGGTGCACCACTGCGGGTGGTCTACTCCTGGTCGGTCGAGCGACCCGCGATTGCGACGAATCAGCCGGTCCAGATCCAGTGGAATGCTTCCACTCGGGCTCAGTGGCGGCGCTTGAACCGTGTCGTCGACCGGTGGCGAGTACTGCATCCCCACGTAGAAGTCGCGGTGGTCTGTGAACCCGTCAAACCAGGCCGAGCACTGGAAATCCAGTCTGTGGGAGCGCAACTCGTCGTCGTGGGCAGCAGACGGCGTAACAGGACGACGCAGCGCCTATTCGGCTCGACCAGCCTGCATCTGCTGCACCACTGCAGTGCGCCGGTTCTCCTGTGTCCGTTCGACGAACACGAGCGATACAACGAGAGTTCGGCGCCGCCGCTGCACGGGCATGCCGGTTCGTCGACATGACGAGGCAGCGGCCCTGGCTTGCAGCGATATTGGCGCTGGTAGGGCTCGTCGCGGCATACCGCAGGCACGTGAAACCGTGGATGTACGCATGGGGCGCGACTGCCGACGAGGTGGCCGCGACGTATCCAGGCGACGAATTGGTGGACCCCGGTCTCGCTCGCACGACTAGGGCCGTTGCGATCAGTGCTCCCGTCGGCGCGGTCTGGCAGTGGCTGGTACAGATCGGTGAGGATCGAGGCGGCTTCTACAGCTATAGCGTGCTGGAGCGAGCCGCAGGTGCCGACATCCACAACGCTTCGGAGATTCATCCCGAATGGCAGGAGCTAGAGGTTGGCGACGTGGTGTCGCTGGCCCGCCGCTACGGAGACTACGGAAGACAGGTGGTGGCGGCGGTCGAACCCAACTCCCACCTGGTGTTGGTCTCCAAAGCCGACTACGAGCGCGTCCTCAGCGGTGAAAAGGCAACCGGTAGTTGGTCGTTTCATCTTCGTACGGAAGGTGCGAGCACCCGACTGATAGCCCGTGGAAGTGGTGGCGCGGTGGGTCGTGCGGCGTTCGACATCCCACACTTCATCATGGAGAGCAAGATGCTGCGGGGCATCCGCAGCCGGGCGGAACATGTGGTCTAACTGAAGTCGAACGGGTGCTCCATTTCGCCACCGAAGTGAAAACGCCGTCCCGTGATTCCGATTGGCAGAATCCGGAGGTAACGGTCCTTCCTAGAGGCGATCCACGGAAGGACTTGAGCGCGCTCCGCGTCCTCGATCTCTGCTGCACCTTGCAGAAGGTGGGCGATCCCCTTGACCACTATGCTCCACCCCTGTGCGACGTCGTGGAGGTCGGCTTCGAAGGCGACCCGCTGATTGACCACTGCGCCAGACAGTTTCGTGCCCTCGGCCGTGCGGATCAGAACGGTGCGCCGCTGAACCACGAAGTTGACCGGGAAGATGTCGGGGACGTCGCCGACGCTGATTGCCAGGCGGCCAAGCGAAACGCTCGACAAGAGCGCCCAGCTCTCGTCCTCGCTCAGCATGGTGGTGGGTTGTGCTGTGGATCCGGTCATTTGGCTGCCTCTTGGTGCGATGGGACGGGATGCGACGTCATTGGGAACGACGCTAGGCGGACCCCGGGGGTTCGTCAGCCGCTATTCGTCACATTTGGTTGGGCACAAAGTCACTGATGAGCGCACGAAGCCCCGCGGAGCGCAGGAAGTGACTTCTTACCCTCGCATGGGTGAACACGGCGGTGCATTGTGAAGGGCAACAGCGAGATACATGGAGGTCATCGTCTGATGAGCACTAACTTTCCGGACGTCGCAACGGCACGTACCGCGTTGGCGTTGGCCACTCGCGCACCGTCGGTACACAACGTCCAGCCGTGGGAGTGGAGGGTTGGCGACCAGACTCTGCACCTGTATGCCAACCCCGAGCTGCATCTCGTTCACACCGACCCCGACGGACGCGACATGATGGTCAGCTGCGGCGCGGCACTCAACCACTGCGTCGTTGCGCTGGCCGCACTTGGCTGGCAGAGCAGGGTGCACCGGTTTCCCAATGCCGCCGAGCCTCTGCACCTGGCGTCGATCCAAGTGCACCGCTGCAAACCTAGCGACGTGGACGTGGCCCTGGCTGCAGCGATCCCCAGGCGCAGGACCGACCGCCGTTACTTCAGTGAGTGGCCAGTGTCCCATGGCGATGTCTCCTTGATGGGTGCGAGAGCCGCCCGCATGGGTGTCACGTTGCGGCGAGTCGAGCCATCGACCGATCTTCGAGCCGCACTGGCACAAGCGGTTTGGCAGCATGTCACGGATCGTGAGTATCTGGACGAACTCACGGTCTGGAGCGGTCGATACGCGTCCTCTGCCGGCGTGCCTGCACGGAACATCCCCGAATCCAGTCCCGACTCACCGGTACCTGGCCGACTCTTTGCGGGCACGGCCTTGGCGCAACCCTCCGAAGCATCACCGGGCGACGACCACGGCGTGTTGTTGGCGCTTGGTACCAAAGACGACGACGACTTGGCTCGGCTGCGCGCCGGGGAGGCGACCAGTCTGGTGTTGCTGACCGCGACGGGTCTGGGACTGGCGAGTAGCCCCATCACCGAACCGCTCGAGATCGGCACGACTCGTGAAGCCGTCCGAGCCGACGCGTTCGACGACGAGGACTACCCGCAAATGCTCCTGCGCGTCGGCTGGGCACCCATCAACGCCGACCCTCTTCCTGCGACGCCCCGCCGTGCGTTGGACGACGTAGTGAGGCGGCTGGACGGCTCGAGATTCGACTGATGTGGGTCTTCAGTCTCGATGCTCGAGGCCCTGTTGCTCGAGGTCCACGTCATAGCAGATGATGCAGCCGTCCTGGCGGTGGCTGCACGACCAGCCGGCATCGGCGACAACCCTTTGCATGGAGTGATTCTCGGCAAGGACGTCGGCAACCAGATGACGAACCCCGTTGCCCCTCGCGACCACGGCCAAGGCCTGTAGCAGGGCGGTTCCTACCCCGCGATCGTGCTGGTCATGGGCGACTACGACCGATGCCTCCGCGATCTCTGGTCGATTGCTCCTGTTGTAGTTGGCCACCCCAACCAGCATGTCGCCGTCGAAGGCGCCGAGGGCGAGCTGCTCTGGGTCGTCCAGCTCGGTCAGCGATCGGGCCCACTCGTCCAGATGGCTTGGGTGAGTGGTGAAGAATCGGAGATAGCGTTCACGGTCGGTAAGCGAGATGGTGAGCCGAACGACTGCATCGTAGTCTTCGGTTACGAGCCGACGCACGTGAATGTTCGCGTGGTCCCTGAGCGTGAATGACCAATCATGTTCGGCGCGTGCTGGATTCATTGGTCGGCAGCACTAGCGGACGACGAGGACGGAGCATCGGTTGCGCGGCTCGTGACCCTCGCGGTGCGGGCCTACGATCGCGACCACTTGTTCGGCGTCCGCAGCGCCGACGACGGCCAACTGGACGGACAGCTCCTGGTGCAACCCGAGGAAGCCTGCGACGTCGGTGGGAACGGCGACGGGATGGATGTGTACGCCCGGGTTGTCGTTCCGCCAAGCCGTGACCCTGCGCTCGAGTTCGTCGTACTGGAGTCCGCGATGGTCGCGCCGTGCCACCCCGAGGGCGAGAACGGGCGCACGACGTACCCGAGCCTCGTCGATCGCGTAGCCAACGATGTGATCACTGTCCGAACCGTCGTCTACCGATGTGACGATCCAGTCGGGCTCCGATGTCGGCGGGCAGTGAGGAGTGCGGATGATCGCCACCGGGCAATGTGCCTTCGCAGCCACCATGGCCGCAGTCGAGCCGAGCAGTTCGTTGCAGAAGGGCGAGATCCCCACGGAGCCGAGACAAATCATGGACGCTCGATCAGATTCCTTGATCAGCATCGAATCGACCTCGCCCCAAACGATTTGGACTTCGAGCGTGACGGCCTTTCTGGCGAACTGTACCGCGGTCGAAGCAGCGCGCAATGATTCTCTGCCGTAACGCGTTTCTGGCCAATCCTTGGCGATTACGGCTGGGTCGTCGTCCAAGTCACGGTCGATGTCGTCTTCGACGTCGACGACGTGAACCAAGCGTAGCGGGGTGTTTCGGCTGACGGCCTCGTCGGCGGCCCACAAGGCTGCGACGATGGCGGCTTGCGAGCCGTCGATGCCCACGACGATCGGCGCTCCCGGCTCCGATTGCTTCATGGCAGATTTCTTTCTGGTCGGTGCGCCGTCGAGTTCCTTCTGACCGGAGGCTACGACCAGGCGGCGTTCCGGAGATGGGGTCATTGGTCCCATCTCGGTGCGAAAAGGTCACCACCACTCATGGATCGGCTAGTGAGGACCTCCGCAGCCACGCTCGGTGTCTTTGGACCCTCGGAATTTCGGGCTGCAGGCAACGAAGCTTGGGTGGTCTCGTCATCGCGCGCCTCATGACGCCTTAGCCGTAGGAGTTTGACATGGCCGCTTGCTCGCGGAACGAAGGCATCGTCGTCGCGGTCGACGGCTCCCCGTCGAGCAAGGTCGCCACCGATTGGGCGGCGCGAGATGCGGCGCTGCGCCATGTGCCGTTGACGTTGGTCCATGTGCTGGCACAACCTGCGATGGGCATGTGGCCGCAACCTCAGTTGGCCCACGAGTTCTGGAATCACCGCGACGAGCACGGACATCAGATCCTCGCCGACTCGAGGCACGTCGCGGACAGGGCCATTCTCGACTTCGATCCCATTGCCGTTGAGGAGAAGTCGTACTCCGGCGCCACGATTCCCACCTTGGTCGACCTTTCGAAGGACGCCGCGATGCTGGTAGTCGGTTGCCGCGGCAACGGGTTTCTGAATCAGCGGCTGCTCGGCTCGGTCAGCACCGGTCTGGTCCATCATGCGCACTGCCCCGTCGCGGTGATTCACGATGAGGACCCGATGATGGAGCATCCGGCGCAGGCACCAGTCCTGGTCGGCATCGACGGTTCCCCGGCATCGGAGCTCGCGACGGCGATCGCCTTCGACGAGGCGTCGCGGCGTGGCGTCGGATTGGTCGCGATGCACTCCTGGGTCATGGACGTCGGGGATTTCGACGTCGACGAATGGAGACGCCAGCTCGAGGCGGGGAAGGAGGCGATGTCGGAGCGGCTAGCAGGCTGGCAGGAGCGCTATCCCGACGTGCCGATCGACCACCGGTTAGTCCACGGCGATCCCGCGGAAAAGTTGGTCGCCGCATCGGAATCCGCGCAGCTGACCGTCGTCGGCAGCCATGGCAGGGGTGGTTTCGCGGGAATGCTACTGGGGTCCGTCAGCTCGGCCGTGGTGCAGGCGGCCCGGATGCCGGTCATCGTCGCCCGACAGTCCTGAGAAGGGCTCACGGCAAGGGCGCCGACCAGCGCAGGATCGTGCCACCGCCATCGGCCCTTGCCACGTCGAACGTGCCACCAGACTCCTCGGCCCGGTGGCGCAGATTGCGCAGTCCACTGGGTGTGACGTCGTCGGGAACACCACATCCGTTGTCGGTGACTTCGATGCCGAGATCGTCGTCGACCTTGACCAGGACCGTGACTTCCGTTGCGCCACCATGGCGTACGGCGTTGCTGACCGCTTCGCGAACCACGGCCTCGGCATGGTCGGCCAGTGCGGGTTCGATCACCGACAGCGGGCCGCTGAACTGTGACTTGGTCCGCACGCCAGTGCCTGCGAATTGGGCGATCGCCTGATCGAGTCGCTGCCGTAGACGTGTCGGTCCGGCAGCGTTGCCGTGCAAATCGAAGATCGCAGTACGGATCTCTTGAATCACACCCTGGAGATCGTCGACCGACTCGGATAGTCGTTGCTGGATCTCGGGTGTCCGAATACGTGCGATCGTGCCCTGCATCCCAAGGCCGATGGCGAAAAGCCGTTGAATGACGTGATCGTGAAGGTCTCTGGCGATCCGGTCACGGTCCGAGAGGATGTCGAGTTCGCGCATTTGTCGCTGGGTGGTCGCCAGTTGCCAAGCCAGCGCGGCTTGTTCGGCGAACGTGGCCATCGAATCTAGTTGTTCGTCCGTAAACGGCGTGGCACCCGGTCGTCGTGCGGCGATCACCACGCCTGCCACGGTCTCAGTGGTGCGTAGCGGCACCACCAGGGCGGGACCGGTGGTGCCGAGGACGGCGTCGAGCAACGGGACATGCTCGCCTCGGTACGGCGCGCGTTGGAGAAACGCATCACCAATCACGTTTCCGGTCAACGGGATCGGGTTGAATCCATTGGCGGGCTCACCGACTCCGGCCGTTTCGACGACGATGAGCTCGCTGACTTCGTCGACCCGTACTTCGCCGTCGACCGGCACGGCGACGAGCGTGACGTCGGCGCCCGTCAGCTTGAGCGCTTCGTCGGCGATGAGTGCAAAGACCTCCGCGGGGTCGATGCCCGACAACAGCTGGGTGGCGATGTCGCGAGTTGCCTGGATCCAGGATTGTCGGGCGCGGGCTTCCTCGTACAGCCGGGCATTGTCGATGGCGATCCCGGCAGCCGCAGCCAAGGCCGAGGCCAAGACCTCGTCGTCGTCGTTGAAGGGCTGTCCGGATGCCTTCTCGGTCAGATACAAATTGCCGTACACCTCGTCCCGAGTGCGTACCGGCACTCCGAGGAAGGTGCGCATCGGCGGGTGATTGGGCGGAAACCCAACCGAGGCCGGGTGGTCGTGGATGTTCTCCAGTCGGATCGGGGTGGGTTCGTCGATCAGCACGCCGAGCACGCCGCGGCCTTGAGGGAGTTCCCCGATCTCGCGACGCGTTTCTTCGTCGATTCCCTCGTAGATGAACTCGGTCAGCTCGTGATCGTGGCCGCGGACGCCGAGCGCACCGTATCGGGCGTCGAGCAATTCGATGGCGGTGTGCACGATCGTGCGCAGCGTCGTGTCCAAGTCCAGGCCTGCGGTGACGGTCAACATCGCCTCGACGAGGCCATCGACCCGGTCACGTTCTTCGATGATCTGCTCGACACGGTTCTGCACCTCGCCGAGAAGCTCCCGTAGCCGTAGCTGTGAAAGATCTCGAAGTGGCCTGCGCCCTCCAGCGTCGCCATCGGACGCCGCGGCTTGGTTCATCGGGACATTCTCACACCGGTGCACCGCTTCAGTGGGCAGGTGAAGCGAGCAAGGTCAGGCGTCATTCCGCGGTGGCCGGTCGAGTTTGGTTGCGAAGACTGCGGCTTGGGTGCGTCGTTGCATGCCTAGTTTGGCGAGTAGCCGCGAGACGTAGTTCTTGACGGTCTTCTCGGCGAGGAACATCCGGTCGGCGATCTGCTTGTTGGTCAGGCCTTCGCCGAGCAGATCGAGAAGAACCCGTTCTTGGTCGGTGAGTCCGGATAGGGGGTCTGAGCGTTCGGCGGCGCCGCGCAGCTTGGCCATGAGGGCGGCGGCAGCGCGATTGTCGAGCAGGGAGCGCCCAGCGCCGACCTCCTTGATGGCCTTGGCCAACTCCATGCCCTTGATGTCCTTGACGACGTATCCGCTGGCACCTGCGAGGATCGCGTCGAGCATGGCTTCGTCGGAGGTGAAGGAGGTCAGCATCAGGCAGCGCAGATCGGGCAGTTTGGACAGCAGCTCGCGGCAGAGTTCGATGCCGTTGCCGTCGGGTAGTCGTACGTCGAGGACCGCGACGTCTGGCCGTAGTGCTGGTATTTGGGCCAGTGCGTGGCTGACGGTGCCTGCTTCGCCAATGACGTCGAGCTCGGGGTCTGCGCTCAGCAGGTCGATCAGACCACGACGAACCACCTCGTGATCGTCGACCAGAAATACCGTCACCATGGCTGTGCCTCTGAGTTGAGTGCGGCGAATGACGCCGGTGTCTTACCTGCCAAAACCATAGGCGATCGACTGTCAGCGCGGGCGATCATAGCGAACTGAGCGAGTCGCAGACGAGCACCGAGCAGTCGGTATCGTGCAGAGCCGCCTCACTGGATGGCCCGACGATCTCCGTGACGCCGCGGGCGCGTCGACGCCCGATGACGACGAGTTGAATGGTCTGCGAATGACCCGCCAGATAGTCGAGTAGATTCCCCCGAACGGCAATCGGTCGCACCTCCAAATCGGGATGCTTGCGTACGGTCCGGGCCAGCCGCCGACTCAGTTCCGCCGTCAGCTGGTGGTTCTGCTCGCCGTTCTGCGCTTCACCGTCACGATCGGTCGAGTTCGGTCGCCACGTCGAGATCACCACCAACGGCGCCTCGCGAAGCAGGGCCTCCTCGACGCCACGATCGAGTACGCCACTGCTGTCCGGTGACTTGTCGACCTCCACGACGATCGACCTTCGTGCGGTCGCCCGTGGGTCGTGACGGCGAACGATGGCGATGGGGCAATGCGATGCAGCCGCAAGAGCTGCCGCCGTCGACCCGACGGATGCGCCGGTTGCATGCTTGAGGCCGATCGCACCGATGCATACCATCGCGGCGCCTCGGCTGGCCTCTCGAAGCACGTTGGTGGGTCGTCCTTGCAAGATCTCGACTTCGATCTTGACTGGCTTGGCGGTTGATTCGACCGCCGTGAAGGCTTGCCTCACTGCGATCTCTGCGGTGGCTAGCCTTCGCGCCGCATCTTCGGCAACGACGGGGTCCGCCTGCGGGTCGATTGCGTAAACCAATCGAAGCGGGAGGTCACGATGGACTGCTTCGTCGACGGCCCACAACGCGGCGGTCAGGCCGCTTCGGGAACCATCGATGCCGACGACGACGGAGCGCGACGGAGGATGTGTGTCTCGCATTGTGTGCCCCGTTCGGTTGGTCTCAGTGCCACGTTAGGCTCGGTGTGCGCTGCCGCGTCAGGGCCGAAAGTCCTCCGCCTGGTCGTCCTTGGTCCCGCTTGGAACCGAAGCGGCGACGCCATTCAGTCGGTTACCTCATTGCAGAGGATGCTGAAGTGCCAAGCCGTGCAACAAGATCCGATAGTGCCCGGGCGACGGACAGATTCTCGGCCGCCCGAGCGGGGAGTTCCTCCCCGATGCGGGTTCGTCCAATTCCCACCAGCTTGCGATCGTGCCAGTCCATCTCGGCGACCGCACGTGTTCGGTCATCCAGTTCATCGACGGTGATCGTGATCGTTCGCTGATGCGCGTGTCGCCGAGATTGATTGTCGCTCATCGCTTCTCCTTAGGTCGGTGTATTCTGCGGTCCGTACCCGTCACCGTCGAGCGACGATGACCGGAGCCGAAGAGACCTGCACTACAGCAGAACTCGTCGACCCCAGCAGCAAGCCCGTGAAGCCGCCGCGACCGCGGCTGCCCACTACCACCAGCTGGGCTCGGCGGGATTCCTCCGTCAGCCAGTAAGCCGGTTCGTTGCAAACGATTCGTCGATGTACGGCGACGTCCGGATACTGTTCCTGCCACCCTGCCAATCGTTCGGCCAGTACTTCGTGTGCTTCGATCTCGTACTGCCGCCACTCCGTGTCGGCGCCGACGTCGACGCCGAGGTAGGCGCCGAAGTCGTTCCAGGCATGGAGCGCCACGAGATCGACGCCTCGACGGTCGGCTTCGTCGAACGCCAATGCGGTCGCGGCCTCCGATGAAGGAGACCCGTCGATGCCGACGACCACCGGGGCGCCAGCATGCACGCTTGGCCGATCCGAGGGGATTACGGCGACCGGACAGCGCGCGTGATGCAGGAGTCCGTTGCTCACCGAGCCGATCAAGAGGCGGTGAAGCGCGCCTCGCCCGCGACTGCCGGTGACCACCATCTGCGCGTCCTTAGAGGCATCCGAGAGAACCGGGACGATCCGGCCATTGCCAATGGTCGTCTCGACGTGGGCGGAAGAGGTTCCGCGCCATGATGTTTGAAAGGTCTTCTTGGCGCGCTCTAGGATCTCGCGCGCAATCTTGTCGTACCATTCGGGCGGCTCGAGCATGATGTCGATGGGCCAGTCGACACGAGCCGGGGGTATGACGTACATCAGGTTGACGGGCGCTCGTCGAATGGCGCTTTCGTTGGCCGCCCACGCAATGGCTGCGTCAGACTCGGGGGAGCCGTCAACCGCCACCAGAATGGTCGATGGACTTGAATCCCTTGACATTACGATGCTCCTCATCCGAAGGGCGAGGACTCACGACTGTAACCGTGGGCTCTGCTGCCATCTCGACGGTATGAGGCGACCTACGGCACCGGCAGGGCCGTAGGTCACATCCAGGGGTGCCGCTGGTCCCGATCCGGGCAGCGGACCTACTTCTGACGCTAGGGCGCGACTTCCGAGCGTTCGTGGGAGTCGTCCATCACGGTGCGGCCAATCTCTGCGTAGACATCGGGTTTTGCCGACCGAAGCCAGAGCGCGTAGGCCAACCCGATCACGAACGATCCGAGGATCATGTATGGGGCCACCTTGAAGACGTCGGACTTCGCCGCGAGGCCTGCCGCGAACTCCCGGTTGTCCCACAGCAGCCAGACGACGTAGAGCATCGCCACGCCGCCGATGAGGGGGCAGATTAGCGTTGTGACGACGTTGCCCCTGTGGGTCTTCTTCACCCAGAAATACCAGATCACGGCCGCAGAACAGATTGCCTGCACCAGGAGGATCGCCGCGGTCCCGATCAGGGCGAGCAGCCCATAGATGTTGACGTAGGGCACTAGCGCCGGCGTATCGACGGGAACACCGCCTGCGTCGGGCACCTGCACCGCAGTGAAGAACGCGAACGCGAGGACGACCAGCAGCGTGATCACGCTCTGGATCGTCGAAGCGATCCAGGGCGAGCCGTGCTTGGCGTGGGTGCTACCGACGGTCGACTTCACCTTGTCTGACGGGATCTCGCGACCCAGTGCGAACAGGTAACGCGATGCGGCGTTGTGGAACGCCAGGGCGCACGCGAAGGAGCCAATCACGAGTAGGCCCTTGTAGACGTCGAGAAGGACGCCGCCGAGATTGCTCTGGACGAGGTTGAAGAAGAGGTCGAGCGGTGAGGCGCTGATCGATGCCTCGACGGAGGCCTTGGCGCCGTTGCCTGCGATCACCATTGCCGAGATGAAGGTATAGAAGAGGCCGAGCCCGACAACGGCGATGATGGTGGCCCTCGGGATGATCTTCTTCGGGTTGCGGGACTCCTCGCCGTAGACGGCGGTGGTCTCGAATCCGACCCACGACCAGAACGCGAAGAACAGGCCGATCGCCATGGACCCGGCCGCCGCGGCAGTGCCGAACGCCCCGGCGGGCAGGCTCTCGAACGCGCGGTTCAGCAGCACGGTCTTGTCGAGCATGAAGCCGTCGGGCC